>ENA-UONX01000237-UONX01000237.1-human-gut-metagenome-genome-assembly--contig:-P74old-NODE-237-length-86681-cov-45.764574_pt1 | contig 86681 bp, 85 predicted proteins | sample MGYA00242466_ERZ724013 | MGnify/ENA metagenome assembly ERZ724013 | reverse complement strand
ACCATATCTATCAGAAAAAGCCCAGCTCCAGCCGGACTTTTTCGACGAGCTGAGGGGAGCTCCCATACGTTTCGTATGGGAGCTCCCCTTTTGCCGGTATCGCGCCTTACTGTCCGCCGACCATCACGCCGACGTTGCCGTAGAGCAGGATGCGGACAAGGCCGCAGAGGAAGAGGTGCGCGGGATAGTAGAGATAGAAAAGATATTTCATGCCCCGGCCCGCGCCGCGTGTGCCGTTGTAGCGTTTGAGCAGCGGAATGGTCAGCCCGGCGAAGAGCTGAAGTATACCGTAGACGGGGTCGATGAAGAGAGCGTAGATCAGCGCGTACATCGCGACCCAGAGCATCATGCGCGTCATCTGGCGGCGGAAGTCGCCGCGGTTCTGCCCGATCTCCAGAATGGCAAGCACGGCGATGCTGCTCCAGTCGCCCGGGAAGGCGAGAAGCGTAAGAGCGACCACGGCAAGCGTCTTTTGCCATTGCTTGAGCTCGGGCCGCTCCACCGTGTAGAGGCCGACGACGCCGAGAAAGAGCGGCCACATCACGCTGGTCTGGTTGAATACGCCGGTTTTGAGCGGGACAAAGGGGATGCCGAAGGCAAAATTGTAGGCAAAATGCCCGATGACGGCGAAAATCAGCAACCGTCCTGCGTACTTTTTCAGATTACGGGTGTAGTGGTAGCCCTCGGCCACCATGAACCAGAAGATCGGCGCGGCCATGCGGCCGATGATGTGCAACAGCAATATCCACCAGTCCCGCGGATAATCCGGCCAGATCACACTGGTGAAGTGGTCGACCGTCATGGCAAGCATGGCGAAGAGCTTGAGCTGATTGCCGCTCAACCCTTTATTGGTCTGTTCCATTTTCTCTCCTTCGCGGGCATTGCCGCATCCCAATAGGCTGCTTACAGTGTAGCAGAAGCCGCCGCTCTTTGCAAGAGCGCGCACAGCGTTGATTTGCTTCAGGATTATTTTTGAACACTTGACAAAAATGAGAAAGGGCTCTACAATATCGTTCTCTGCGGCGAAGGGAAGAACGCCGCGGAGCATTTAAACGATCCAAGCATCCAAAGGAGAGATGACATGATGAAATTCCAAAAACGATTTGTGCCGCTGCTGCTCGCACTGGTGCTGGCGCTCGGCACGCCGCCCGTGCAGGCGGCGGCGCTCACGCGCGGCGGGGCCGCGCAGGCGCTGCTCTCCGCCGCGCAGGACTATAACCCCGGCGTGCAGCGGTCCGACATTCTCAAGGGCTATCCCGACGGCAGCCTTGCGCTCGACGGCACGCTGACACGCGCACAGGCGCTGGTGATGCTCACGCGCGCCTTCGGCGGCTTTGCCGTCCCTGTGGGGGACAACGCCCGCATGGCGCTGCCCGCAAGCAGCCTGACGAATGTTCCCGCATGGGCGGCGGAGGAGCTTTCCCCCGTTCTCGCCGCCGGCCTTGCGGACGGCGACGAGAACGAGGCTATGAGCGCCGAAGCACTCTCGACGCTGCTCCGCCGCGCCTACGCCGCCAAGGGCACGAACCTCAAGGACGACTACTACGCCGCCGTCAACAAGAGCTGGCTGGACGGCTCCGACATTCCCGCGGGCCTGTCCATCAACGGTCCGTTCTACGGCCTGAGCCTGACGGTCAACGAGCAGATCGCGGCGCTTATCCGCGAGATCGACGCGCATGAGCAGACTCCCGGCACCGCCGAGGCGAAGATCAAGGCGCTCTACGACTGCGTGATGGACGCCGAGGGCCGCGAGAGGGCCGGCGTCGCGCCCATTCAGAAGTACCTTGATGCCATCGAAAACGCCAAAACGCTCGACGAGCTGGTGAGCGTCGATGCGCAGATGCAGAAGGAGCTGGGGCTGTCCATGCTCCTCGGCTTCGGCCTGACGACCGACCTCGCGGATTCGAGCCGCAGGATCGCCGCGTTCTCGCTCATCGGCGCGGGTATGGACAAGGACTTCTACGTCAACGGCGCCGATGCGCAAAGGAGCGCCTACACCACATATCTCACATCGCTGCTGACGCTCTCCGGCCTTGGCGCGGACGAGGCGGCGCAGCGCGTCGCTGCGTTCTATGACGCCGAGGCGGCGATCTCCGCGGCCTCGCTCGACCCGCAGGACTACAGCAACGTGGACAAGACCTACAACCTCTTCACGCTCGGCGAGCTCAAGACGCTGCTGCCGAACGTGGACCTTGACGCCGTTCTTGCCGCCAGCGGCATTGAAAACGCGGAGCGGATCATGGTCAGCGACGTCGGCGCGCTGAAGGCAGCCGCGGCGCTCTACGACGACGCCCACCTTGCCCTGCTCAAGACCGCGGCGCGTCTGGCGCTGCTGCAAAGCGTGGCCACATCGCTCAATCAGGGATTTATGGACGCGTACTTCGACTTCGTGCTGGCCTACTACGGCGTAGATGCCCGCCAGAGCAATGAGCAGATCGCGGCGCAGCAGGTGCAGGCGCTTCTGGCGGATTACCTCAGCCGCGCCTATGTGGACGAATACTTCTCCGCCAAAGCCAAGGCCGACGTGGAGGAGATGATTGGCGAGTTCATCGCCATCTACAAGGAGCGCATTCTGGCGCAGGACTGGATGAGCGCCGAAACCAAGGCCAAGGCCGTGAAGAAGCTCGACACCATGGGCGTCAAGGTCGGCTATCCCGACAGCTGGGAAAGCTGTCTTGACCGCGCGGAGATCAAGTCCCCCGCCGAGGGCGGCTCCTTCTTCTCCAACGTCATCGCCATTCAGATGGCGATGAAGCAGGATGTCCTCGCCCACCAGAACGACGCGCCGGACAAGAGCGAATGGATCATGACGCCCTTTACGGTCAACGCCTGCTACAATCCCAGCGCCAACGACATCACCTTCCCCGCCGCCATTCTGCAATCGCCGCTTTACGATGTGAACGCCAGCCGGGAGGAGAATCTCGGCGGCATCGGCTACATCATTGCCCACGAGATCACCCACGCCTTTGACAACAACGGCGCGAAGTTCGACGAGAACGGCAGCGCCGCCGACTGGTGGACGGCGGAGGACTACGCCGCCTTCCGGCAGAAGTGTCAGGCTGTGGCCGAATGGTACGACGGGCAGGAGGCCTATCCCGGCATCGCGTGCAGCGGCGCGCTGACCATTTCCGAAAACGTGGCCGACCTCGGCGCGGCAAAGTGCATCGTCGCGGCGGCGAAGAAGCTCGACCACCCCGACCTCGACAAGCTCTTCCGCGCCGTCGCGAACACCTAGGCGTCCACGACCTCGCGGCAGATGCGCGAGTATCTGGCCGTGACCGACGTCCACGCCCCGGATAAGCTGCGCTGCAACCGCGTACTGCAGACGCTGCCGGAATTCTACACGACCTATGGTATCCAGCCCGGCGACGGGATGTGGACCGCGCCGGAGACGCGCGTGAGCGTTTGGTAACAAAACGTCCGAAAAGCAGCCCTTCTCTCGCACCTGCATATTTTTCGGCAAAACGACAAAATATCTTTCTTGACAAAAGCACGCAGCCTGTGTTACCTTAAAAAGGTAAGTGGATAAGGTGATCGGATGATGGGTCACGGGAGAGACCGCGGAATATCTGCCGCGGCGCCGAAGGGGAACGCAGAAGCTCTCAGGCAAAAGGACCGGACTCGGACGACGCTCCGAAAAGTGCGGCTTGCCGCACGCCGAAGGTGCAACCTGCAGGATGCGATATGCTGTGTCAGGGAAACTCTCAGGTCATAAAACGGAGGCACAAAGTTCCAAGGGGGACTTTGTGCCTTTTTTCTATGCCATATTTTAATCATTTTTATACTATCGTTCAAAAATGATAATAGAGGAGGAAACAGCTTATGGAAAGGAAAACACCCCTGTATCAGACCCATGTGGACGCGGGCGGAAAGATCGTTGAGTTCGGCGGCTTTCTGATGCCCGTGCAGTATCCCACCGGTGTGCTCGCCGAGCACATGGCCGTGCGGCAGAAGGCGGGACTCTTTGACGTGTCGCACATGGGCGAGCTGCGGCTCAAGGGCCCCGACGCGGTCGCAAACGTGCAGAAGCTCATCACCGCGGATATCTCCACCATGCAGGACGGCGACATCAAGTACGCCATGTTCTGCAACGACGCGGGCGGCATTATTGACGATTTCATCGTTTACCGCTGTGCCGCCGACGACTACTGGCTGGTCGTCAACGCGGGCAACCGCGACAAGGATGCCGCGTGGGTCGAGAGCCATCTGTTCGGCGACGTGGACTACCGCGACGAGGGTGACGACTGGGGACAGGTCGCGCTGCAAGGACCAACGTCCGGCGACATTCTCAAAAAGCTCTGCGCGGAGCAGTACATTCCCGCGAAGTATTACACCTTTATCGACAACGTTCCGCTCGACCTCGGCAGCCGCACCATTCACGCTCTCGTTTCCCAGACAGGCTATACCGGCGAATACGGCTTTGAGCTCTACTGCAGGGCCGAGGACACCGTTGACCTCTGGCACGCCCTGCTCGCCGCGGGCGAGGAGTACGGCCTGATCCCCTGCGGACTCGGCGCGCGCGACACGCTGCGGCTCGAAGCCTCCATGCCGCTCTACGGCCACGAGATGAACGAGGAGATCACGCCGAAGATGGCGGGCCTTCCCTGCAAGCTGACCGGCAAGGACTTCATCGGCCGCGACGCGCTCGTCGCGCTCGGTGCGCCGAAGTTAAAGCGCATCGGCATGAAGGTCGTCGGACGCGGCATCGTGCGCGAGCACTGCGACCTCTATACGATGGAGGGCGAGAAGCTCGGCTGGACGTCCTCCGGCACATTCGCGCCGTTTATCGGCTGCGGCGTCGCGATGGGCTACATCCCCGCCGGGCAGATCGAGATCGGCAAGCACTTGAACGCCGATGTGCGCGGGCGCATGGTCGAGCTGGAGATCGTGCCCATGCCGTTCTATAAGCTGGACAAGTAAGCATACATACTACCACAACGATTTCTACAACAAAAATTTGAGGAGGACAACACAATGAATTTTCCTGCTGAGCTAAAGTATTCCAAGTCCCACGAGTGGGTCAGGATGGACGGCGAGATCGCCGTCGTCGGCATCTCCGATTTTGCACAGGACGCGCTGGGCGATGTGGTGTTTATCAACCTGCCCACCGAGGGCGACGCGGTCACCGCAGGCGAGAGCTTCGGCGATGTTGAATCCGTCAAGGCGGTCTCCGACATCATTTCCCCCGTCAGCGGCACCATCTGCGCGGTCAACGAGGCGCTGGCCGACGCGCCCGAAACGCTCAACTCCGATCCCTACGGCGCGTGGATCATCAAGGTCGAGGGCATCGGCGGCACCGAGGAGCTGCTCGACGCGGCGGCTTATGAGGCGCATTGCGCCGAGGAGGGCTGATGGGCTCTTATGTTCCGACCACCGCGGCGGAACGGGAGGAAATGCTTGCTGCCATCGGGGTCAAAAGCCTTGAGGACCTGTATCAGGCGGTCCCGCAGGGGATGCTGCTGAACGGGACGCTCAACATCCCCGAGGGCATGAGCGAGCTGGAGGTACGCGAGGCCGTCACCGCCATGGCGGAGAAGAACAAGGTCTACAAGACCGTTCTGCGCGGCGCGGGCGCCTACCGCCACTTCATTCCCGCCGTTGTGAAGTCCATCACCTCCCGCGAGGAGCTGGTCACCTGCTACACGCCCTATCAGGCGGAGATCAGTCAGGGCGTGCTGCAAGGCACGTTCGAGTTCCAGACTATGATCTGCGAACTGACGGGCATGGACGTTGCCAACGCCTCCCACTACGACGGCGCGACCGCCGCCGCCGAGACCATCCCCATGTGCCGCGACCGCAAGCGTACAAAGGCGTATGTTTCCGCCTGCGTGAACCCGCAGGTCATCGAGGTCATGCAGACCTACTGCTTTGCCTCGAACACCGAGCTGACCGTCGTTCCCGCAAAGGATGGCAGAACCGATCTCGACGCGCTCAAGGCCGCGCTCGGCGAGGACGCCGCGTGCTTCTACCTCCAGCAGCCGAACTACTTCGGGCAGATCGAAGACGCAAAAGCCATCGGCGAGCTTGTCCATGCTGCGGGCGCGAAGTTCGTCATGGGCGTGAACCCCATCGCCTGTGCTCTTTTGCCGACTCCACGTGAGATGGGCGCTGACATCGCCGTGGGCGACGGCCAGCCCCTCGGGCTCGACACCGCCTTCGGCGGCCCCTACCTCGGCTTTATGGCGACGACTGCCGCCATGACGCGCAAGCTTCCCGGCCGCATCGTCGGTCAGACGAAGGACGTAGACGGCAAGACCGGCTATGTGCTCACGCTCTCCGCGCGGGAGCAGCACATCCGCCGCGAGAAGGCCAGCTCCAACATCTGCTCGAATCAGGCGCTGTGCGCCTTCACCGCGGGCGTTTACATGGCGGCGATGGGCGAAGCGGGCATGAAGCAGTGCGCACGGCTCTGCACTTCGAAGGCGCACTACTTTGCCGCCGAGCTTGTCAAGGCCGGCTGCAAGCTCAAGTATCAGGGCGAATTCTTCCACGAGTTTGTGACCGAGGTTGAGTGCCCCAACTGCCGCAAAAAGATCCTTGACGCGCTCGACGCGGCGGACATCCTCGGCGGCGCGGAGGTGGACGGCGGCATCCTCTGGTGCGTGACCGAGCTTGTGAGCAAGGCGCAGCTTGACAAAGCCGTTTCCATCGTGAAGGAGGTGCTGAAATGAAGCTGATCTTTGAGCTTGGCACGGAGGGCCGCGGTCTGAGCCTGATGCCTGCGTGCGATGTGCCGGAATACACGCTCCCAGAGGAGCGCACAGCGCCCCTGCGCCTACCCCATGTGAGTGAAAATGAGCTGACGCGCCACTACACGGCGCTTTGCAAGCGCATCCACGGCGTGAACGACGGCTTCTATCCCCTCGGCTCCTGCACGATGAAGTACAACCCCAAAATCGACGAGGACATGGCGGCGCTGCCTGGCTTCACGCAGCTCCACCCGCTCCAGCCGGTCGAAACGGCGCAGGGCGCGCTCGAGGCGCTGCATGTTCTGGGCAGCGAGCTGGGCGAGATCTTCGGCATGGACGCGGTCACGTTCCAGCCTGCCGCGGGCGCACACGGCGAATTCACCGGCGTGCTGCTCATCAAGGCATACCACACCGACCGCGGCGACGCTGCGCGCACGAAGATCATCGTGCCCGACTCCGCCCACGGAACGAACCCCGCCACCGCCGCCATGTGCGGCTATCAGGTGGTGAACATCCCCTCCGGCGCGGATGGCTGCGTCGATCTCGACGCGCTGCGTGCCGCCGTCGGCCCCGACACGGCGGGACTGATGCTCACGAACCCGAACACGGTCGGCATCTTCGATAAGAACATTCTGGAGATCACAAAGATCGTCCACGACGCGGGCGGCCTGTGCTACTACGACGGCGCGAACCTCAACGCCGTCATGGGCGTCGTCCGCCCGGGCGACATGGGCTTCGACTGCATCCACTCGAACCTGCACAAGACCTTTGCCACGCCGCATGGCGGCGGTGGCCCCGGTGCGGGCGCGGTCGGCTGCAAGGACTTTCTGCGCAAGTATATGCCCGGCCCGCTGGTGGTGGAGAAGGACGGCAGGCTTGCCTTCGACTATCCCGAGAAGTCCATCGGCCGCGTGAAGCTGTTCTACGGCAACTTCGACGTCTGCATCAAGGCGCTGACCTATGTGCTCACGCTCGGAAGGACCGGCATTCCAGAGGCGGCGATGAACGCCGTGCTCAACGCCAACTATATGCGCGTGAAGCTCGCGGAGAAGTTCACCATGGCCTACGACGAGATCTGTATGCACGAGTTCGTCATGTCGCTGGTCGATCTGCACAAGGAGACGGGCGTTTCCGCACTCGACCTTGCCAAGGGAATGCTCGACTACGGCCTGCACCCGCCCACGATGTACTTCCCGCTCATCGTCCACGAGGCGCTCATGGTCGAGCCCTGCGAGACCGAGAGCAAGGAGACGATGGACGAGGTCTGCGACATCTACGGCAGGCTCTTTGACCTTGCCTATTCCGACCCCGACGCGCTCCATACCGCGCCGCATGATACGCCCGTCCGCCGTCTTGACGAGGTCGGCGCGGCACGCAATATGATCCTGCGCTATTCGTTCGCGCAATAAAAAACACGCAATGCCGCCGCGAAAACGGCGGCATTGCCCTCAAAAGGAAAGAAACACTATGGCTGATTATCAACTCATCGTCATCGGCGCCGGTCCCGGCGGCTACGAGGCTGCGCTCCGCGCGGCAAAGCTGGGCAAAAAAGTCGCCGTGGTCGAGCGGCGCGAGGCGGGCGGCACCTGCCTGAACCGCGGCTGCATCCCGACCAAAACGCTGCTCCACGCCTCCGCCATCTACCGCGACGCGAAGAACGGCGCGCACTGCGGCATCCACACCGAGGATATCCATGCCGACATGGCTGAAATTTTTGCTTACAAGCGCGCCGTTTCACAGAAGCTCTCCGCCGGCATCGAGTCGCTTTTCAAGACCGCGAAGATCGACCTGCTGCGCGGCACGGCGCTCATCACCGGCTCCGGCTGTGTCCGCGTGGCGGACGCGGACGGCAGCGCCAACGACTACACCTGCGACGACATTCTCATTGCCACCGGCTCCGTGCCGTCCCGCCCGCCGATCCCGGGGCTGGAGCTTGCCATGACCTCCGACGAGCTGCTGGAGGGCTGCGATCATCTCTACCGCTCCATCGTCATCATCGGCGGCGGCGTCATCGGCATCGAATTTGCCACGTTTTACGCCGACCTCGGCTGTGCCGTCACGGTCATCGAGGGCATGGACCGCCTGCTGCCGAACATGGATAAGGAGCTGGGGCAGAACCTTGCGCTCATTCTGAAAAAGCAGGGCGTGAAGGTCTTCACGAACGCGATGGTACAGCGCGTGGAGCAGGCGGGCGAGGACCTTGCCGTACACTTCACCTGCAAGGAAACGGAGGAGACCGTCTCCGGCGAAGCGGTGCTCTGCGCCATCGGCCGCCGTGCTTACTGCGACGGTCTGTTCGCCGACGGCGTCGGCGTCGAAATGAATGGCCGCAGCATCGCGGTGGACGGGAATTTTGAAACGAGCCTGCCACACGTCTACGCCATCGGCGATGTGTCCTCAAAAATCCAGCTCGCCCACGTCGCCACCGCGCAGGGCATTGCCTGTGTCGAGCGCCTGTGCGGCGTGCAGGATCACACCGATCTCTCGGTCGTGCCGAGCTGCATCTACTGTCGTCCCGAGATCGCGGTCGTCGGCCTCACGGAGGCGGAAGCCAAAGAGATGGGGATCCCCGTCAAGGTCGGCAAGCACGTCATGTTCGGCAACGCCAAGACGGTCATCGCCGACCCGGGCCGCTGCTTCATGAAGTTTGTCTCCCACGCCGAAACGCACGAGCTTGTCGGCGCGCAGCTCATGTGCGAGCATGCGAGCGACATGATCGGCGGCGCGGCGCAGGCGCTCGCCAACCGCCTGACCGCCGAGCAGTTCTGCCGCGCGATGCGCCCGCACCCCTCCTTCGAGGAGGCCATGACCGCCGCGCTTGAGGACCTGTGCGAAAAGCTCGGCTGACATCCTGCCCGCCACAGTCCGACGCGGACTGCGGCGAAGGATGCGAACGGAAAACCCCGCAGGGCCAAATGGCCCTGCGGGGTCGATCTTTTTTTGCCGTTTGCGGTCAGTCCAGATAGCTGAACGTGACGGAACGGGTCGATGGGGTGAGAGCGGCGAAGGAGTAGCCCGCCTCAAGATAGCCCTCGATGATGGCAGGCAGGGCCTCGACGGTGGTGGTCTTGGCGCTGCTGTCGTGCATGAGGATGATGGCGCGCCGCGCGGTGCCGACACCCTTGAGCGCATTGGCTGTCAGCGTCGACGAGGGCTGAATTTTGGAGAACACGGCGTCGCCGTTGGCGACGTTCCAGTCGAAGTAGACGAAGCCGCGCCGCGTCATTTCGGCGATGAGCTGCTGATGGATGCCGACATTATAGCTGTTGACGCTGCCGCCGGGGAAGCGGAAGATCTGCGGCTTGACGCCGGTGGCCTCGTAGATCTGGCAGAACATCTGGTTGAAGTCCTCCAGATACGCTTCGACCGAGGCGTATATTTTCTTGTAGTCGTGCGAATAGCTGTGGATAGCAAGCGTGTGGCCCGCCGCGACGATCTTCTGCATCCGCTCGAGATCGCCCTCCTCATTTGCGCCGACCACGAAGAAGGTAGCCTTGACGCCGTACTTGTCAAGGATCTCCAGAATTTCATCCGTCCGCGCCGAGGGACCGTCGCCAAAGGTCAGGTAGACGGCGTTGTCCACGTCCACGGTGCCGCGCAGCGAATCGTCGGCGTACAGCTCGGGGTAAAGCTCCGTGTAGGCGGGGACCTCGGCCGCCGGAGGCTCGGGCTCGGCCAGCGTAGGCTCGCCGCCCTCGGGCGCGGTCGACGAGAGCTGTTCCTGCATGGCTGCCAGTTGGCTGCCTGCCGCGTCGAGCTGCCGGTTCAGGCTGCGAACCTGTGCGAAGAGGTAGATGGACAGCGTGGTGGGAATGAGGATCAGCAGCAGCGTCACAGTGAAGATGACGTGCTTGAAAAACAGAACGCTGCCGACGTAGGGCTCCTTGTCCTCCTGCGGCTTGCTCAGATCGTAGGAGACGGGCAGTTCCTTTGCCGCGGCGTTCAAGACTTCGCCTCCATTGTGCCCTTCATCTCAACGCTGCCGTTCAGGACCGCGCCCGCCGCCACGGAGATCGTGCCGGTGACAACACTGCCGCTCACGCGCGCGTTAGCGTCCATCTGGGTGTTGCCGCTGATGCGGATATCGCCGTTGATCTCGCCGGCGCACAGCAGAGACTGCGCCGTGATGTTGCCCGTGACCTTGGAATCCTCGCTGACGGTGACGGGACCGTTCGCGGTGATATCGCCGATGAGGGTGCAGCCGGTGAGCTTCACGCTGCCCGCCGTGATATTGCTCTGCAGGTTGGAGCGCAGCAGCACGCTGCCCTCGGAGGTCACGTCGCCCTTGAGCTCGCCGGCGATCTCAATGTCGCCCTTGGCGCGGAAGGAACCCTCAAAGACCGTGCCGGGGGCAAGAAAGCTGGCGGCGGGTCTGGCCTCGGGTGTCTTGACCGGAGCGTGATCCACGCTCTTTTTCTCCGCACCAGGGGCGCTCTTGACCTCGACGGACGCGCTCTTGACCTGCGCCGGAGCAGTACTTGCCGCCTCGGAGCCGTCTCCGCCGACGCCGAACATTTCGTACATAGCCTTCTTCATGTTGCTCTTCTTGTCCATGATTTTCTCTGTCCTCCCTAAAAGTCTGCGGTTGATCTGCCATGCTGAACGGGAAACCCGGTCAGGAAATAAAAACGCGACGCGTCCTTATTCCAAAAATTCGAGGGGAAGCGACTTGTTTCCCGACAATTTTACAAAATAGAGCATACCACAACATTTGAGCGGGTGCGAACAATCTGCCTGAAATGTATGTTTTTGCGGCACGAAATGCATACCGCGCCTGCCGGACTCTTGGCAGAGCCGGGAAAATATGGTATGATGAGACGAAAAATCGCTCGATGCGGCGACGCTCGTGCGGGCGCTGCGTGTATGGCGGAAGAAATAGATAGCGCAGCACCGCGCGGCAGTACCGCGCGGTGCTGCGGGACGCGTGAGGGCGGGGGCCCTCCGCGCAGAATTTCTGAAAAACAAAGGAGAGCGAGAGAATGGAGCTTTGCTTCAATGAAATGACCGTGATGAAAAACGGCGCGCTGCCGGAGGACATCGCGCTTTGCGCACAGGCGGGCTTTTCCGCCGTGGAGCTGCGCAAGGGTACGCTCCTGCGCTATCTGCGCGGCGGCGGGACGCTGGAGGCACTGTGGCAGACGCTGGAAGAGCAGCATGTCCGCGCGGCGAGTCTGAACGCGCTTGAGAGCGTTTCCTTTCAGACCAAGGCCGGCGGGCGGATGCTGCGCGAGCTGAGCGAATGGTGCTTTGCGGCCTGCCGCGTGCTCGGCTGCGGCTGCATGGAGGTCATTGCTTCCTTTAATGTGCCGGAGGGGATCTCCACGGCGGCGATCTGCCGCGAGACCGCCGATTCGCTGCTGCGGCTCTCGGACGCCGCGGCGGACTACGGCGTGCGGCTGGCGCTGGAATTTATGGCCATGCCGGGCAGCTCCGTGCAAACCTTCGCGCAGTGCGCAGAGATCCTGGAAGCCGTGGACCGCGCCAACGTGGGAATGCTGCTCGACACCTGGCATTTCTGTGCCGGCGGCTCGCAGCCGGAGGAGCTGTCGGCTCTGCGCGGCGACCGGCTCTTTATGGTCCATGTCAGCGACTGCCCGGCGCGCGCCCCGTTCACGGCACAGCGCGCGGAGAGCTACTGGCCTGGCGAGGGCGACGCCCCCTTGGAGGAGCTGCTGCGGAACGTCCGGGCGATCGGCTACGACGGTCCCTGCTCCGTCGAGGTCATGGACCCGAATGTGCTCGCCTTGCCGGCGGAGGAGGCCATCCGCCGCGCGGCGGAAACGATGAAGCTGCTGCTTGCGCGGGTTGAGCGGTAAACGCTCAGCCCTCCGCGCGGAGGATCACCGGCTCGCCCGTGCAGGAGAGAATACCGTTTTTCACGGTGACGGCACTGCGGTCAATGAGGTTTTCATACACGCCGTCGGCGGCGTCCACGCGTACGTCGGCGGCTTTCGCCTTGAGGGAGAATATGCCCACGAAACGCTTGCCCGCGCTTCCGCGCTGAAGGAGCGCGAGGTCGTTCGCATCGTCCGCGTCGGCGAAGAACCAGTCGGCGCTGCCGAGCTGCTGCTTGACCGTGTACAGACGGCGCAGCAGTCCGCTCAGGTCGCGGCCGGTGCAGCGGTCGATGGGGTCGAGGTCAAAAAGGCTGGGCAGATGGTCGTTTTCAAATTCCTGCCCCGCGTAGAGCAGCGTCGTGCCCTTGAGAAAATAGAGCATTGCCGTGTCGTTCACGAGCGCGCGCTCGTCGCGCACAAGGGAGGCGATGCGCGGCTGGTCGTGGTTTTCCAGAAAGCGGAGCTTGTTGTAGTTCGCGGGGTAGCAGGTCTCCTGAAAATTCAGCGCGTCCAGATAGCGGCTCAGGGGGACCTCGCCGCGCAGATACCGGTCGAATACCTCGCGCATGTCGTACTCGTATTCCAGATCGAAGGCACGAAACACCTCGCCGTCCGACGCGGAATAGACGCCGTGCCGCCGCGCGAGACAGCCGTAGCTGCAGTGGACCGTTTCGGCGAGCCATACGCAGTCCGGGTTTACATCAGCGACCACCGCGCGGGCCTGCAGCCAGAATTCCACGGGGACGAAAGACGCCACATCGCAGCGGAAGCCGTCCACCAGTTTAGCCCACATTACAAGCGTATCCGTCAGATATTGCCAAAGCCCGCGGTTGGAGTAGTCCAGGTCGATGACGTCGGCCCAGTCGCCGAGCTTGTTGCCCGGCTTGCCGTCGGAGTCGTGGTAGAAGTATTCCGGATGCTCGCGGTAGAGAACAGAGTCGGGCGAGGTGTGGTTGTAGACCACATCGATCATGCATTTCATGCCGCGTGCGTGGATCTCGCGCACCAGCGCTTCAAAGTCCTCCATTGTGCCGTAGGCGGGGTTGACGGCGCGGTAATCGCGGTTGGCATAGGGGCAGCCCAGCGTGCCTTTCTTGCCCTCGACGCCGATGGGGTGAATGGGCATCAGCCAGATGATATCCGTCCCCAGCGCGCGGATGCGGTCGAGGTCGGGAATGACGGCGCGGAAAGTGCCCTCCGACGTGTGGTTGCGGACGTAAATGGAATAGATCACCTGATTTTGCAGGCGCGGATCGGTGTTTGCAGCCATGTGGCGTTACCTCCTCAATGCTTTATGCCGCGATTGTAACACAATATTTTACTTTTGCAAGAGGGGCGTTTCCACAAAAGGAAGCGTCCCTTTTCGACCAGCGTCCGACGATCCGTCGGATGCGGCTTCATAAAGAAGAACGAGGGGCGGCCCATCGGGCCGCCCCGCTGTGATTGGCGCCGGAAGGCACCAAGAAAAGGCCGGCGTTTTCACGGAGAAAACGCCGGCCTTTCTGTCGTATGAGCCATCCGCCCTTGCGGTCACCGAAGATTCTTGTGGAAGAACGCCTGTGCGTTCCTGTAGAAGACGCCGTCCGCGTCCTCCTGCGAAACGCCGCGGGAGAGCAGGTATTCGTAGAACGAGGCGACCTTGGCGGGCGTATTCAGGCATTCGGGCAGCACAGAGCCGTCGAAGTCCGAGCCGAGGGCGAGATTCTTCCGCGCGCCCAGCTCGAAGAAGTGCATGGCGTGGCGGTAGAGATCGTCAAGGCTCTTTACGTCGCCGTCGTCGCGCAGGAACTTCACAAAGTAGTTCAGACCGATCAGGCAGTCGCGGCGCACCATCTCGCGGATCATGTCGTCCGTCAGGTTGCGCTTGTGGCTGCACAGCGCGCGGGCGTTGGAGTGCGTGGCGACGAAGGGCTTCGTCGCGACCTCCAGCAGATCCGCGAAGCCGGGGTCGTTGAGGTGGGACACATCCACCAGAATGTTTTCCTTTTCCATCTCGCGCACGGCGGCCTTGCCGAACTCGCTCATGCCGTGGTCCGTGGTGTGGCCCGAGCCGAGCTCGTTCTCGCCGTTCCAGGTCAGAGTGATGGCACGCACGCCCTGCTCGGCGAGCGTGTGGACGCGGGAAAGGTCGCCGGCGAGCACGCTGCCGTTCTCAATGGTCAGGAACGCGGCGGTCTTGCCCGCCGCCCAGGCCTTCTCCATATCGTCGGCGTTGCGGCAGGGGGCGACGCGGTCGCCGAACTTCTCCATCTGGCGGTAGAAATTTGCGCGGTTCTTTTCAAAGCAGTCGATGGCGGCCTGCCCGCGCTCCTCATCGGGGATGAACACGGCGTAGAACTGCGCCCAGTGGACATCCTTCGGCATATTGGACAGCGACAGCACGCGGCCGGGGTCGTCCAGCGTATCGGGATTGCCGGTGTGCGCGTATTTCCAGTATTCTGCCAGCGTGTCGCAGTGCAGGTCGATCAATCCATAGCTGTTCATAAATCAAGCTTCCTTTCTTTGCTTGGGGTCAGAGGGGAAGCTCCTCGCAGAGAAGAACTTCCTTGCTGCGTTCAAATTCGCCGTAGCCGAGTCCGCGTTCCGCTGTTTCGATCTCGCCGACCTGATTGTCATAAGGGTCGGCGCGCCAGTGCTGCTTTGGAACGGTAAACGGCGCCTGAAACGCATTGTTTGCCACCATGCGGTAGGCGTCGAGATTGCCGAAGTAGAACCGGCGGCGTGTCTCGTTCCGGGCGCGCACGGCGGCGATGCCGTAGCTTGGGTCGGCGTAGAGCCAGCCGTAGGGCGCAATGTAGAAGCGCGCCCAGTCATGACCGCCGCAGAAGTCCGGCTCGGCGGTCAGACCGCTTTGCCATTGAGCGGGAATGCCCGCGCAGCGGCACAGCGTGACGAACAGCAGCGCAAATACGCCGCAGTCGCCCGTGTAGCTCCGTGCCGCGGCTTCGGCAATGTTTTCCAAAATGAAGTAGGCGGGCATAAAGGTATACTTCATATTCAGTGTGATGAAGTCGTAGAAAATACGCGCCCTCTCCAGCAGACTGTCCACGCCCTCCGTCAGCGCTTGGACCAGCGCGCGGAGATAGGGCGTAAAGATGATGTGCGGCGCCTCCTCGCCTGTGTCGAAGCAGGGCTGTGCCGCGTCCGGCTCGATGGCGGAAACATCGTGATAACGGGCCGTGTGGACATAGGAGTATTCGACCGAGAACTCGTGGTTCTCCGTCATCGTTTCCTCCCAGCACACGGTGCGCTGGAGCGCGTCCTCCGGTGCGGGACGCCCGTTCGGGGGATAGAGCGCCTCGATGCGGATGTCGCTTTGCTGCTCGCAGGCGGCGGGCAGCGGCAGGTGGACGCGCACAAACATACCGGGCGTGAAGACCTCGTCCTTCACGCGTACGCTCGCGCGAATGCGGATGCGGTTTGCGATCTTTCCGTTTTCGCGCATCCGCCGGTGGACATGGTCAAGACGGCCCTCGCCCTCCTCCGCCGTCACGCTTTCCACGCCGTACAGCTTCACGCCCGCACGCGCGGCGAAAGCGGGCTCGGCCTTGCACATGGTGGAAAAGAAGCGGTCAAAAAAACGCATCTCGCCGCCGATGTACAGCCAGCCGATCTTGCCCGCGTCCACGCGCTCGTCGAATTCCTCCTCGGTAAAGTCGGGAATGTGCGCGCGTACCTCGGCGAGCGCGTCGGCGCGCGTGAGCGGGTAGTCCGCGGGGATGCGCCGCATGATCTCACGCTCTGCCGTCAGGCAGGCGCGCAGCGCATCGGGAATGTTATCCTGCGCGAGGCGGCGGTCGATGAGCCGTATGGCTCCCTCAAAGTCGCCCCATGCCTTGCACCTTGCAATGTCGTCCGGCAGGCCGACATTCAGAAAGCGCAGATTATCGTTGCTGTTCATGGATAGGCCTCCCGTTGATCTGGGGAAGAGGGGGACCTGCCTGCCTGCTGCGGGCAGGTCCTCTCTTTTCTGTGGAAGAGGCAGGGAGCTCATGCCATCAGGTTGAGCAGCCAGCCCATGCCGAGACCGAAAAAGTTACCGATCGCCTGGCCGAAGATGCCCATCAGAACGCCGATACCGGCATAGTTGGGATTGTAGGCGACGGCGATGATCGGCGCGGAGGCCGGACCGCCGATGTTGGCGACCGACGCTGTGGAGACCATGCACAAATCCCAATGGAACAGCTTGGAGAGAATGTACATACCGACAACATGGAGAACGAGGATGAACACACCGTAGACGACCCACATCGGAGCCTCGATCAGAGCGTTCAGAGGCGCCTGCGTGGCAAGCAGAGCAACAACGGCATAGAGAAGAACGCTGGAAAGCTCATTCGCGGCGGGCAGCTTGCCGAGCGGAGTCATGGCGCAGGCGAGACCGAGGACCGTGACGAACAGAGTCGTGCAAGTACCCTTATCAAACATCTTGAGTCCCATACCGGCGAAACCAGCGCCCATCTTCGCGCCGACCCACTGAGAGAGCGCGGAAACAATGAGAGCAAGGCCGATCATCCAGACCCAGTCGCCCGAGGTCGCCTTAGCCTTCTTCTCCTTTTCGACCTCTTCGTTGGCGACATCGGCGATCGCGGAGAGCTTGGAGGTGTCCGCCTTAACGGACTTGTCCCACTTGGAGGAGTAGCGGACCATGAAGATCAGAAGGGCGATCCACACAGAGTAGCAGACGGTATTAAGCGTGAGCGCGCAGGCATACGCGCCGGGGTCGACGGGAAGCGCGTCCTGCATGGCGACCATGTTGCCGCTGCCGCCGATCCAGCTGCCGCAGAGAGCGCAAAGGCCCATCCAGACGTCGGAGCCGATCGTTCCCTTCATCAGCACGAACGCGCAGACAAAGCCGATCATGATGGTGAGGGTGGCGCTGAAGAAGCCGATGAGCATCTTCGGGCCGAGCTTGAGGACCTTACGGATGTTGCAGCGGAGCAGCATCGCGAAGATCATCGCGTAGGTGAGGTTGTTTTTCAAAGCGGAGTATGCGGGCTTGGTCTCGGCCATATCCCACACGCCCAGCGTGCACAGGAGCATGGCGATGAGGTAGCAGAGAACGACCGCAGGAACGTACTTGAAGAATTTCTGCATGCCGCCCTTGGCGCTTTTCTCCAGCGTGACGAGAGCGGCTGCCATAAAGAGCAGCACCGACACATGTAGTTTGCGCTGCTTTTTAACCAGTCAGCATCATACTCAAGGAGTAGCTCTCCCGGCCGCGAACATTCTCCACGAAGAGAGTCCCCAGGAAGTTTGGCGTTGTAGATCTGAAGCTCTCATAGACATAAATTACTTTTTGGTTTGACGCCACGGTCAATCACCTCCGTTTCGTGGTGCTCTCTTGCGCGTGGTAAGTTCAAGGTCTTGGAGTTTACGCCCCAGCTCATCATCCTTTGCAACGAGCAGAAGGTCTTTATCCATATTGTTCAGTGCGTGCAGAACTGCGGCATAGATCCCAATCGCGACAGAGGGGTTTCCCTTTTCAACATTCCACACTGTGGCTCGGCTCACACCAGCTCTTTCCGCGACCAATTCGGCAGACAGATGCCGCCGTAATCTGGCAAGTTTGATCTGTTCTCCCAGCTGTTCTAAAATCGCCTGCGTCTGCGGCAGCACAGCAACACTCTTTCGTCCCATTCTGCACACCACCTCTACATCATCTTTGTGCTTGTTATTATAGACGATACACCTATAATTGTCAATAAATAAAGACATTAAGAGCGGCGTGTCTGCGATGATTCTCTACTTCATTGTGCGCTGACCATCTTACCGATATGCATCCGGTCTTAGAGGTCTTTGTTGATTGCGCCGCAAAGGGGACAGATTACAGCTTCTGTGTTCATTGGATGCTCATCTCCGCCCTAAGGATTTGATAAACTGAAAAGAGGTTGGTATCAAAATGTGATACCAGCCTCTTCAATAAAAAGTTTCAAATTATTTAGGAAAGACGAGCAATAAAAAGTATCCGAGAGCGTAAAGTCCGCCATAAAGCAGGCCAAATCAGCCGAGAATTTAGTTCAAGTCCTGCCTAACGCTCTTAATTGGCTTTGTGTATCTATAAAACACGCTTTGAAAAAATGAGCCATAAAAACGGTGAAACCCCTGATTTCTCAAGGGTTTCAGGTGAGTGTATCTATTTTGGTCACTCAAGATGGTTGCGGGAGGAGGACTTGAACCTCCGACCTCCGGGTTATGAGTTTCTAACAAAGAAGCTCATAATCCGGAGGTTTTTTTGTTGTAAAGCCTTTACCAAGAGGCATTGCAGGCTCAAATTGCAAATAGCCCGGATTTTGTTATCTAATGATAGCTTTTTTTGCAAAAGCCAAATAATTTTATTCCTTTTGCAAATCTATTGCAAACGAGGATTTTGCCTTACTGTTTCCGTTCAAGTAATAACGAGGAGAACAGAATCATGATTATTACAATTACCAATTTTAAGGGCGGCGTAGGGAAGACCACGACCGCGCTGAATCTCGGTGCTGCCCTCAATGCCGCAGGCAAGAAAGTCTTGCTGATCGACAACGATCCGCAGGGGAACCTTACCTCGGCTTTGGGCTACACGTCCGGCGAGCAGAAGAACACGCTGGCAAAGCTGCTGCTTGTTCAGATCGACTCGCCGGAGGATCTGGAGCTTCACCTTCCCCGTACCGCGATACATACAGAGACCGGCATTGACCTAATCCCCGCCAATAAACGCTTGGCAGATGCCGCAGCTCGCTTGCAGGGCATGCAGCTTTCGCAGTACAACATGGCGGAAGCGGCAGAGACACCCTGCGAAATGATGATGGACAGGCTATTGGATGCTTTCCGTGCACAGTATGATTATATCATCATTGATTGCGGCTTGAAGCATGAGCTGCTGACCGTCAACGCACTTGCCGCAGCGGATTACTGCATCATTCCCGTGCAGGCACACTTCCTTGCCAGCGAGGGCATCCCCGATGTGCTGGAGCTGATTAGAAATGTGCAGAGCCGCTTCAATTCGAGGTTAGAGGTTGCGGGCATTCTTCTTACCATGTATCAGTCCCGGCCACAGCTCTGCCAGAGCGTCCGCGCCGCGGTCGCAGAGCTGTATGGTGACAGCCTACGGGTGTTTGAGCGGCCCATCGAGCAGACCATCAAGGTCGCGGAGTGTCCCGCGGCAGGCATGAGCATTCTTGATTATGCACCGCGAAATCCGGCGGCGGAATCCTACCGCAGTCTCGCGCAGGAGGTGCTTCAGCTTGGCTAAACGCGATATGAACGACCTGCTGAAACGGCGCATGAGCGCGACACAGCAAGCGGCGGAGGTCACAGTAGGCGATGAAGCCTATGAGGTGCTGTTCCAAGGCAAGCTGGCATCGTCCGCCTCAAAATTTTGTGATCTGCCGCTGGACAGGCTCCGTCCATTTTTCACTGCGGATATTGGTTTTCACCCATATCCGCAAGAGAAGCTCAAGGCGTTTTCACAGCAGCTTGCAGAGCAGGGCATCTATGAGAGGATCATTGTGCGCCCCATTCCCGAAAGCGAGGACTATGAGATCCTCGCAGGGCATAACCGCACTGAGGCGTGGCGGCTGACAGAACACGCAACGATCCCTGCTGAAGTCGTGAACGCCGATGATGCGAGAGCAGTCTCCATTGCTGTTGCCACGAACCTTCTGCGGCGGCAGGACCTTACCATTATAGAGCGCGGCAAGGCGTACAAAGCAGTGCTTGATGCAGAGAAACGACAGGGGGCAAGAACAGACATTGGAACTTCTGGCGAGAATCGCCAGAAGTTCCTCACCCGTGAAATTGTTGCCGATTTCTTCGGCGTGACCGAGTATGAGATCCGTAAAGCCATCAAGCTGGCGGGGTTGATCCCACCTCTCGCCGACATCCTGGAGAACAACCCGCGCAAGCTACCGATTGCCTGTGCCGAGCTGATCGCTGACTATGACGCAGCCACGCAGCAGGCATTTGTGGAGATGTGTTCTATCGAGGACTACACGCTCAATAAGGCTGCTATGCAAAACATCGTCCATGCCTGTCCACCTCCATCTGCAAATCATCAGGACATTTTCGCCGCATGGCGGCAGGCACGCGCAAGGGAGACACAGAGACGTGCTGCACAGCCGAAGAAAATCAGCTTTGACCGCAGAAAATTTGCCCCCTACCTTGAGAGGATGGGCAGTGATAAGGAAATTGAAGAGTTGTTTTTGGAGTTCTTGCGGCAACGGGTCAACTGATGTATAATCACAGAAAAGAAAGAGAGGGCTTAACGCTATGAGCGAACAGGATAAGATACAGCTTTTTGAGAATCAGAAAATTCGTACTGCATGGGATACAGAGAAAGAAGTATGGTATTTTTCTGTTACCGATGTCATTGCTGTTTTAACAGAACAGCCTACCGCACGCGGGGCAAGCAACTACTGGGCCAAACTCAAGCAGCGTTTGAAAGAGGAAGGGGCGGATGAACTGCTGACAAATTGTCAGCAGTTGAAAATGATTGCCTCAGACGGAAAGCACCGCGTAACGGATGTTGCCACGACAGAGCAACTTCTGCGTATCATCCAGTCTATCCCATCACCAAAAGCTGAACCGTTTAGGCTCTGGCTTGCAGAAGTCGGTCGGGAGAGAATTGAAGAAACCATTGACCCTGAACAGGCCATTGACCGAGCCTTGGAAACCTATCTGAAAAAGGGATACGATCCCGACTGGGTACATCAAAGGCTGCTTTCCATCCGCATCCGGAATGAGCTGACGAATGAGTGGCAGCAGCGCGGCGTGGAAAAGGGGCGCGAATTTGCGATCCTGACCGATGAGATCTCAAAGGCATGGTCCGGCATGACCACGCGGCAGTATAAAAACCTCAAGGGGCTCAAAAAGGAGAACCTGCGCGATAATATGAGCGATACCGAGCTCGTGCTGACCATGCTGGCGGAGGCATCAACGCGGGATATTTCCAAAGCGACAAAACCGGATGGTTTTGCCGAGAATGTGAAGGTGGCCAAACGTGGCGGTAATGTTGCAAATGTTGCACGGCAGCAGCTTGAGGCGGAAACTGGCCATCCCGTCATCACAGCACAGAATGCCGCACAGCTAAATGCGGTGGTTACAGAAATGATCGAAGCGTCGGCGCAAGTGCTTGACCGTCTGGATGAACTTAAAACAAAATAACATTTTCCTGACTTCAAGAAAATGTTATTTCAGTGCAGACAAACGCAAATTAAGATAAGAAATGCTGAAAGGCTCGACACCGTAAGGTGCCGGGCCTTTTCCTATGACTCCGAGGTGAGAGAAATGAAAGAGACAACAAATAACTGCCGAGCATCCCGCGCTCATAATCCGTTTGACGACGGTGCGAGGGAGCGTTTGCGGCGCATGGGGCTGCTTACCGAGACGGGGAGCGTCGAGGCATCGGCCTTGACTGCGCTGGCTCATACCTTCGCCGGATTGCTGTTTGACGATTTGTGCGATGCCAGTCAGGACTATTCCGGTGTCCAAACCGAATTGCAGCAGCTGTTTGACGCTGTGGATCGTGCAGAGCCGAGGCAGAAATTTCTGCTGCTCTGCCTGCAATATGACCGCCTATCCCAAGTCCTGCCTGATCCCATTTGGTGGATCAGCGGGACACCTGAGATCGCGGGCGAATTTGCAGGACACTTTATCCGGCACTTAAAGAAATTGAGCGGCTGCGAGGAGGTAGTGCGGTGAAGGGGATTTTGGTATATCAGCCTCCGGGCAGAGCCTCGCAGGTCGCTGCCTTTATAGAGGATCTGGAGCCGCGGCTCAGAGAAAAGATCATTCGTCAGCTATACCGATTGACGCTGCCGCAGAAGCCGGAAATGAAGGAACCGTATTTCAAGCGTTTTTCACTTGAGCGGTATCGGAGCCTATGCGAGCTGCGGGTGAAGACCAAGCTTTGCGTTCGCGTTATCTTTTACCCATGCGCCAACGGAGATACTCTGCTCCTTTATGCGTTCGTCAAGCGCCAGAAGCGTGATACGATGCAGGCGTTAGAGCAGTCTCTCAGCATACTCGATGCGCTGCGGGAACACTCGGAGCGCGCCGTAGAATACAAGGTCAGAGAGGAGGGAGCATGAGACGACCGCACATCCTTTGATACCGCGAAAACAGCAGATCATAACAAATTTCTACATTAGGAGGTTCCCACAACATGAAAAAAGCAATTCTCTGTGTACTGCTGACGCTGTCCATGTCGGTCTCGGCGTTTGCATTGGAGGTGCCGACAGATACCGTGGTGCAAAATCTGAATGGCAGCCAGCAGGTCATCAAAACCTTTACGATCCCGGCAGATCAGGACCCGCAGAGCCTGATCGAACAGCCCTTTGAGCTGGAGGGCTATCTTTACACCTTTACGGATATTGTCAAAACGGAAAATGCCGTAGAGGAATCCAAGCCCCATACCGAGGTCATCACGGTGGAGACGGACAAGAATGACCTCGCCCTAATTTTGCAGCAACTGAAGCCTACTGTCGAATTTGACGACGGCACCTTCAAGGGTACACTCGCCCTCGACCACACCAGTCTCAACACCGAGGCGTCCGGCTATGCAGCCAAGAGCTACACCGTGAGCGAAGTCAAGACCATCGGACGACTTGACCGTAACGATATGTCCTATGTCCCCTCCGCCACTATCAAAAACGGCCGCACGCTGAGCCTTGCCGATGTGGAGTGGCAGGTCACGGGAACGGACCTCGTCGGCGAGACCTTGGTGCCTTCATCTTATCAGGCTGTTGCCACCTATTCCGCAAGAGTTCCCTATCAAGCGGCTACCGGATACATCACGACCGCGGAATATACCGGCGAGATTACGCGCGAGGGCGTCGAGAGCATCACCTATGTACTGACTTATCTGGGAACAAAGGTCGGTATCGCTCATGTGCTATCCAATGTGGGCGGCTTCTTTGCGGCAAATTGGCTTGTACTTGTTGTCGGCGCCGCAATGGGAGCTGCTGTGATCTTCGGCATCGTATATGCATCGTATGTGCGCCGGCAGAGAGTTGCTCGTGCCGAGGCGGATGACGACGGCGCGAGCTTTTCGGAGGAGGAAACGGAATGAAGCTTATTAGACGATTGGCCGAATTGGCATTGACGATCATAACGATGGCAGCGCTATCGGTTGGCACCTTTGCCGCAGATTACAGCTTTGAGACAGGGGCAGGAACGGAATATTATCCCGCGACTTCTTACGCGGATACCTATGGTGCCGCGTATAATTACGGCGGTCCAAATCCCGTGGACTATCAGATCCCCGAATTGCCCTACGGCGTGTCCAGCACGACGCAGATCGGCATTATGGAGAAGGGATATTTGCCCGGCTTACAGCAAAATGCCGGCGCTTCCATTTCCGGCGATTACGGACTCTCCGGTGGGTTCTATGATATCCCATCCGGCTCTATATCTTCGGTCAAGCCGAGCGTGCAGGCCTATGCCAGCGTCGATGGCATGGAGCGCAGGGATGGCAGCATTGGCACGCTGAAGATCCCATCTTTGAACATCAATATGAAAGTATGGGAGGGTGAGACCAACACCAGTATGGCAAAGGGACTGGGACACTACAGCTCCACCTCCGGATGGGACGGCAACGTCGGCATCTGCGGTCATAACCGCGGCGCGAAATACAATATTGGCCGCATCAGAAATCTTGAGATCGGCGATACCATTACCTATTCGACGGTCTACGGAACACGGACCTATGCTGTCATTTTGGTAAAGACGATCTCGGATTCCGACTGGAGTTATTTGCAGGCGACCGCTGATAACCGCATCACCATCACCACCTGCCTTGCTGACCGACCGAGCAAAAGGGTGTGCGTTCAGGCAGTAGAGGTAAGCAGTTGAAACCTTTGCAGTGCAAGGCTTTTGTGCAAAATTATTTTTCTGCCGTAAGCATTTAAAATAAACCTTTGACAAGCCATTATTTCTGTATTATGCTCAAACCACTCCGGAGAATAAAATCAAAAAGGAAGTATCAGATTGATACAGCAATTCAGACCGAAGAGGAAGGACGATGAGATCAGAGTAAAAATGGATATCACCGTTGACCTTCCTGCAGAAGTAGCTGAACAGGCTGAGCAGCTTGGTATTTACGAGTTTGAGCGGTGCATTTATGATCCCGACACTCGCCGTATGACTGCCAGCGTGACCACCACGTTTTATCGGAAGGGAGCGTGATACAATGAAGAAGATTTTGTATTTGCTTATCGGGCTTGCGTTAGGCTTTGCCCTTGGTTCGCCTGCGGCACAGGCTATTGAGGGTATCCTCGCACAGCGCTGCACCTCGCCTATTCTCCTCAACGGTGCTCCCGTTGAGATCGAAGCGTACAACATCAACGGACACAACTACTTCAAGCTCCGTGACATCGGCAAGGCGGTCGGCTTCAATGTTTATTGGAAATCCGAGGACGGAACGGTGCAGATCGAAACAAATCGTCCCTACACCGGTGAAGCACCCGCAAAGGTGGAAACTGACAAGCCGGTATCGCAGCCGGAGGTTACAGCTCCCGCCGCCGATGTAGATGCCATGAAACAGGACATCGTGGACCGCACCAACGCACTCCGAAAGGAAAACGGCATCGCTGCCCTAATCGCCAACGACAAGCTCATGCAGGCGGCGCAGGTGCGGGCGGATGAGATGGCGGCAAACACCATCTACTCCCATACCCGCCCGGACGGGAGGAAGTATAATACTGTTACGAACTGTCCATACATGGCTGAGAACATTCATCGTGTTGCGGACTGGACGATTACCGACTGCACGCTTGCGGAACTACTCATAGCGGATTGGAGCGCCTCGACAGGACACATGAAAAACATGACCAACTCCCAATTATCCGAAATTGGCATAGGGCTTGCGCGAGGTGTCAACGACAATGGAGATGAGTGCTGGTACTGTGTCCAGCTATTCCTCCGGGATGGATACCATATCACATGGGTGGATACGCCGGCAAAGGGCTAACTTATTTGCATATTTCAGTTGACTTCTGTTTATACTTTGTATATACTTAGTGTAGAAAAAGGAGGCGATCATCATGTACGCAACGATTCAGAAATGGGGCAACAGCAATGGCCTGCGCTTTCCAAAGGCGCTGCTGGACGCCATCGGACTCAAGGAAAATGATCGTGTGGAGCTGATCCAGAGTGCTGATGCGATCACGATTAAAAAGGCGAGCCCCACGCAGCACAAGACCCTGGAAGAGCGCCTGACCGCGTTTTACGGGAAGCCGATTGAACAGATTGGCCGCATTCCATCTGAGGAAATGGAGTGGGGCAAGGCAGAGGGCAGTGAAGCATGGTAACCGTGTTTGAACAAGGAGACATTGTTTATATGGACTTTGACCCGCAGGCAGGGCATGAACAGAGGGGGCGCCGTCCAGCATTGGTCATCAGCAATGACCTCTTCAATCGTGTCAACAGCCTGACGATGGTTTGCCCCATCACCCACACAGACCGCGGAAGCCCGTTCCATATCCATCTGGACAGCAGGACAAAAACGGATGGCATCGTAATGTGCGATCAAGTTCGTATGTTGGATCTGAACAGCCGGAAAGCAGCTTTCGAAGAAAAGGCACCCGATGATATCCTGGCGGAGGCGATCGACATTATCCGTGCAATCATCGAGACAAATTGACCGGCCGTGATCCTCGCAGCCAAAACAAAACGATTATATTATCAAACAAAGCAGACCTCTCGGTCTGCTTTTCTTATGCAAAAATTGCAGGAGGTATCACATTGAAAACGATCAAAACAAGGCTCATTTCGACACTCCTGGTTGTCATGACGCTGCTCAGCCTGCTGCCTACCACGGCATTTGCCGCGACCGGCACAGGCAAGGGCATTACAATCACGACCAATCAAGTGTACTGGTCCACGCGCATACTGGCCAACGGCACACCGTACAGCTACCGCCCGCCGGAGGCGGCAGGGCGGCTTCTCTACTGCCTTGACAGCGGTCTCGGCTACCACAACGCTACGCCGTCATACTGCGATTCTTTTACCTATACCTCGGCTACCAATGCAGACGCCGACGCTGTTCTCAAAACCGCTGTTGCCAACAGCGGCCTTGGCGAGATGGACGCGGCGACGCTCGCCAATGTCAAGTGGCTCATGACCTACATCAACGACAGCAAGGCATCCAATATAGGGCAGCTCTTTATGGCGGTGCAGACTTATATTTGGGACCATCAAAGCTATAAGGGCGCGGGAGATGGCACCGGAGACGCGGGCGGTTATGCCAATGCGGATACCTATGACCTGTATCTGGGCCTCATCGACTCCATGCTTGCGCAGAAGGCGCGGGAGGATGCCGAATTTCAGCGTCAAATCGCAGAATATGCAGCGCGAGGACAGGTCGCCTCCGTAATTGAAGATGATGCTGCAAAATGGGCGGTATTTGCTCTTTCGAGCAATCGCAAGAACCAGTCCTTCTTCAACTATTATGGTCCGCGTAAGCTGGTGGTAAAGGATAAACCGCAGGACGGTGATGATTCTGCTCCGCCAGCTGGGGACGCTGATATTACGCTGAGGAAGGTTGCCGCAGGAACGACCCGTGGTTTGGATGGCGCAAAATTTAATATTTACCGCGACGGTCAGATCGTCGGTAGCGATGTGACCCAAAATGGCGGAATCATTGAGGTCAAGGATGTCACCAAGGGCCTGTGGTCCTTCGTGGAAACCGAGGCTCCGGAGGGCTACTGCGCCGACTCTACGCCCATCAGCGTCTATGTCGATACCACTGATGGTGACAAGCAGTACACGGTCACTGCCGAAAATTACGCACTGCCCGATATGAAGATCACCAAGCGGGACGCCATGAGCGGTAAGCCCATCGCCGGCACAGTGTTCTCGGTGAAGTCCGTCACCGGCAGCTATTCCACCTCCGTCACGACCGGGACGGACGGTTCCGCAACGCTCTCGGCCATTCCTGCCGGTGTCTATGTTGTGCGTGAGGAATCCGTTCCCGAGCCGTACATCGTAACCAATACCGAGCAGACCGTGGCGCTGCGCCCCGGCAAAACCTCCGAGGTCACTTTCGTTGACTATGAAAAGCCCGGTCTTGAAATTGTCAAGAAGAACATCGCCAATGGTGAGCCCATCGAGGGCGTGACCTACCGTATCGAGCAGATCGACGGCAGCTTTTCTACCAGCGCCACGACCGATAACCATGGGCGGATTTTCCTCGACTCTGTTCCTGTTGGCACATTCAAAGTAACGGAGATCAATGTTCCCAACCATGTCATTCTCTGCCCCATCCCGCAGGAAGTGGCATTGAAGCCCGGCGAAACCTCTACCGTCACCTTCTTCAACGCCCTCAAGCCCAGTCTGGAGATCCGCAAGTTGGATAGCGTCACCGGTGATCCCGTCAAGGGTGCCAAGTTCCAGATCTGGTATGGCAGCAACCATACCGACACCGGTGAGCTCAATGACCTCGGCACTTACTTTTCTGACGCAAGCGGAAAAATCATTCTCCCCGAGATCAAAGATGGCTGGTACAAAGTAACGGAATTGGAACCGGCGTCCGGGTATGCCATCAAGGAGCCTGCCACACAGGAATGCTTCATCTCCGGTGGTGAGAGCAAAATCCTAACCTTTGAGAACACGCCTCTTTCCGCCATCATCATCCGCAAGGTGGACAGCGAGAGTGGTCAGCCGCTGGAGGGCGCGTGGTTCCGCATCCGCTACCTTGGCGGCACCTCCGGTACGGGTGGCACGGTCATCGGTGAGTACCGCACTTCGAGCAATGGAACCATTGTCGTGACCGGCCTCAAGGCAGGCACTTATGTCTGCGAAGAGATCTCCGCACCGGACGGGTATGTGATCACCGACGCCGCGGAAACGGTCTATCTTTCCGGTAAGGATCAGGACGTGATTACCGTGACCTTTGGCAACGATAAGATGGGGTCCCTCCTGATCGTAAAAAAGGACGCCGTGACCGGCGCCCCCATTTCCGATGTGGAGTTCTTCATCACCGATTCGGATGGCAGCGTGATCGGCAACGCCAACGGAAAGTATGTGACCGATAGCGCGGGAACCATCCGCATTGACGGCCTGACCCCTGGCATGACGGTCATCGCGAAAGAGGTGCGGACCAAGGAAGGGTACATCCTGGATGATACCCCGCAGAGCATCAAAATCAAGCGCAATGCCGTGATGACGCTGGAGTTCCGCAATCAGCCCAAGGGCGGCGTGCTCGTGAAAAAGGTGGACGCTGTGACGAACGCTCCCATCTCTGACGTGGAGTTCCTTGTCACGGATTCCGACGGCAATCTCATCGGCAACGCCAACGGCAAGTTCGTGACGGACAGCGCAGGTACTTTCTCTATTACCGACATTGCCCCCGGTACCACACTTGTCATCAAGGAAACCCGTGCGAAGGCGGGGTACATTCTTGACGATACCCCGCAGACCGTCAAGGTTAAATCCAATGAAGTTGTCACGGTGGAGTTCCGCAACGCCCCCAAGGGCAATCTCATCATCGTCAAGCAGGATTCCATCACAAAGGAGCCGTTGGAGGGCGTTCAGTTTAAGATCACCTACGCGGATGGCTCGTATGTAGATGCTGCGGGCGGGACACTGTCCTCCACCGGTCTGTACCGGACGGATAAGGCGGGTAAAATCTCCATTTCCGGCATCTCCGGCACCATAGTAGCGACGGAGGTGAAATCGATCCCCGGTTACTCCATTGACGAAAACACCCGTACCCAGACCGTGGTTGTCAACCCCAACGATACACAGACTCTCCATTTCTACAACACGCCTATTGGCGGCGTGGAGATCATCAAGGTCAACGAGGATAACCACAGTGAGCGCATCCCCAATACGACCTTTGAGATCCGCAAGGTGGATGATGCCTTGGTGGATACTGTTACGACGGACAAAAATGGCCGTGTGTTCGTGGCTCTGGAGGATGGCAGCTACTATGCAAAAGAGGTCACATCGAACAAATCGTTCCGGCTGGATGATACGCCCCACTATTTTGAGATCAAGGACGGCAAGCATGTGACGCTTCAGGTGACCAATAAAAAGCTCAGCGGCATCGTCATCCACAAAATTGACAGCGCCACGGGAGAGGGGATCTATGGCGTAAAGTTTGTCCTCTATGATGCGAACAAGAAGCCCATCGGCGAATACACCTCGGATGACCGAGGATATATCTACATTGACGAGATTCCTGGCGGGCTGAGCGGCCGCTTTTATCTGAGAGAGCTGGAAGCCGCTCCCGGCTACACGCTGGATAAGCAGTATAAGACCGTTTATGTCTCTCCGGGCAAAACCGTGGAGATTGAGTGGGAAAATACCGCTGTCACGGGCCAGATCCAGATTTATAAGTACGCCGCTGAGTATAACGAGGTCACCGGCACCGCCGCAGGTACTCCGCTCAAGGGCGCTGTTTATGAGATCGTCAATGCCCGCAGCGGCAAGGTGGTGGACTACATCACGACGGATTCCCGGGGCGTTGCGGCCAGCAAGCCGCTGCCGCTGACCCGCTATCAGATCCGAGAGGTCACAGCGCCCGCCTATTGGCAGCTCGATCCTACCGTGCATGATGTGACGCTGGAATATCCCGGTCAGATTATCAAGCTCTCTGCCTATGATAAGCCTGCCAGTCTCGGCGTTACCATCACCAAGCGCGGCAACGCGCAGGTCATGGCAGGCCAGTCCATGCGCTACGATCTGACGGTGGCCAACACCTCCAACGTGCCGCTGGAGTCCTTCTTCTGGCACGATAAAATTCCCTATGATGTGGCTCGTCCCACGACGCTGACCACCGGCACTTACAGCGCGCGGCTCAACTACCGCATCCTCTACAAAACCAACTGCAACACGAGCTATCAGGTGTTGGCGAGCAACCTGCTCACCAGCAACAACTACAGCTTCAGCCTCAACGCCATTCCCATGCAGGCAGGCGAAGTGGTGACCGACATCTATTTTGACTTCGGCAAGGTTCCTGTCGGCTTCCAAAGCGTTGTTAATCCCACGCTGAGCGTGATGGTGAACGGAAACGCGGTCAATGGCTACCAGATGGTCAACCGCGCCGATGTGGGCGGCAAATATCAGGGCACATGGCAGACCGCAACGGCAAGCTGGGTAACGATCATCCGAAGCCTGACGCCAGTGCGCCTCATCACACTTCCGAAAACGGGATTCTGACAAAAGAGTGGCGGCAGCTTTTTGCTGTCGCCACTCTCGTTTGAAACGGGTTTAAGCTGAGGAAACGGTTTTGATGAGGATCGTTGTCAAAACGCGCTGACTTTCCTTGCTGCAGGAGTCGCAGAATTGATTTTTCAGCGCAAAATCAACTGCTGCCGAGATGCGGCTGAGGTCCTTCTGATCTAACGAGCCCTCCGTGAGATGACGACGGACGGTCTGATATGCGTCGCGCACATTTTTCGCGACATTCGCGCCGCCAAAGAGCGTGCCGATCATGCCGTCGATCATCGCGGCTTCTTCGTTGGTATAAATCATAGCAATCTCACCTCATCTCACGAAACCGATTATATCAGATGAGATACCCAAATTCAAGACAAGATGTGGGAACGCGGCGGCAGGCGGACACAACCGCCTGCTGCCGTAGCTTTCATAAGGAGCATGGACTATGACAAAAAGACTTTATCAAACGTACCTCACCGCCCTGTCTCTTGTGCTGGTCGTTGCCGTAATGATAACGCCCGCCCTCGCAGTGGAGGATATGTGGACGGTGGCAAACCGGATCATCGTAGATGTCTACGCTAAGATCGTCAGCATCAGCACCGTGCTGGCCGGCCTTATGTCCGCGATCGCGGTGATCGGAGCCAAGCTGTCCAATAACCAGCAAAAGACTGATCAGGCATGGGACTGGCTCAAGCGTATTTGGCTTGCGTGGGCTGTCATCAACGGCATCGGCGCGTTCATCGCCTATGTTGCCCCGCTGTTCAGCGGGCTTGCGACCTTGACGCCATAAGGATATTACCGCTCCGGCACAAAGGGGGTATCCAAATTGCTTGAGCTGATTTTCCAAGGCTTTGCGGAGTGGGCGTACGAGCTGGTGCTGGAATGCTGGGAGTATTTCTCGACCGCGCTGCTGGACATTATGAGCATGGACTATGCGTACATGAAAAGCCATGTTCCCGTGATGGACGACATCATACAGGTGCTTATGGCGGTCGGATGGGCGCTTCTGATCGGTAATCTCGTCTTTCAAGCGCTCAAAAGCATGATGTCCGGCCTCGGCTTTGAAGGCGAGGACCCGAAGCTGCTTTTTACCCGAAGCTTTGTTTTCTCCTTTCTCCTGCTGGCAAGCCCGCAGATCTGCGAGATCGGGCTTAGCATTACCGCAAGGATCATTGACCTGCTGCAAGTCCCGACCGCTGTTCATGTGACGCTGGTGGATAAGAGCGTATTCGGCACGCTTACCGCGTCGTGGCTGCTCGCGATCCTATTCGGTATTATTATCATATTCAAGACACTCAGGCTCCTGCTGGAAATTGCGGAGCGGTATGTTATCCTCGCCGTACTCACCATGACGGCGCCGTTGGCATTTGCCATGGGCGGCAGCAAAAGCACCGCGGACATCTTCAGCGGCTGGTGCAGAATGTACGGCTCCATGTGCCTTTTGATGGTGACCAATGTGATCTTCTTCAAAATGCTTCTGTCCGTCCTCTCCACAGTGCCAAGCGGGCTGGATGTATTTCTGTGGATCGTGCTGATCCTGACCCTCGTAAAGGTCGCAAGAAAGGCGGATGCCATCATCACCCGCATTGGGTTGAATCCGGCCATCACCGGCGACTCTCTCGGGCGGCCGCTGCCCGGCGCACTGACCTACATGGTTGTGCGCTCGGCGGCCTCGCACATTACCAAGAGTGTTGGGAAGTCTGCCGGCGGCAGAGGCAGCGGCTTCTCCTCCGGCGCTTCTCCGAGCGGCAGAGGCCCACGCACGGGCGGACCGTTCGGCGGAGGCCGCTTTGCAGGATATACTGCAAGCGGCTTCTATCAGAAAGCACAGCGGCAAAGCGCACAGCAAGGGGCAGGCGAGCGAGCCTACGCCTCCCACAGCGACACGGTTCAGACGGGCAGAGTGCAGACAGCCTCGCAGGAACATAGCGCAGCATCCATGTCGCAGAGCAACTCCGTGATCCGGCAGCAAACATTCAAGGAAGGCGCAGAGCGGAATGGTGCAGCGCTGCATGGCACACGCCAGACGCCTGCTCCCGCTTCACCGGCGAGCCGCACCCTATCGGATAGCGTAAGAACTCCGGGCGGCAGGCACGGTCCCGCAGGAACACAGGCGGCGTCGTCCTCGACCCGCATATCACAGGCGAATACGCAGACCACGCAGAGCCGAAGCGTTACCGGACAGACGGTTAGGAATACGACCTCGATCACAGGGCAGAAGCCGCCCGCCGGCACCGCGGGGAATACATCTCCGGCGTCGGAGGAGGGGCGGCATAACGCATCGCCGCCGCCTGCACAGACACGATATACGCAGCGCCCGGTGCAGACGGTGCCGAAAGCAGCGGCGCAAAGGGCTGCCGCGCGGCAGACAACGCTTCGCGCGGAATCGCCGCGTCCCGGTCCCGCAGGAACAACGCCTCCGCCTTCTGCCCCTGCTCTGACCGTTGAACCCCGGCCCGGCAGAAACCTGTCCCAAGCCCGTACAGCACCCTTTGAACAAGCGAGGCAGCATGACTCGGCGCGGCAGGAACCGCGCACGGTCGGAGACGGCAGCGCTCGCCCCATGAGAGGTGCAGTCTCCGTTCAGCACCCCGGCCCCGCAGGAAACGAGGCAAACAGCCGTGAAAAGGCACAGTCTCGCCCGATCGCAGGGGCGCGAATGTCTATGCCGAAGACTGCGCGAACAGGCGGGCTTTCAAAGCCGTCTGTCACGGAAGCTATGAAGGGAGCGGGGAAAAAAGAAAAGGCTCTGACGCCAAGCCGAAAGCAGCGAGGGAAAAAGCATGAAGGAACATGAGAATACCCGCACGGGGCTCCAAAGAGCAGTAGACCTCGCTTATGCGGCAAGAGCCGCACGCCGTATTCTTCAGGCAGCGGCAGCGGGCGGCCTGCACGGCGCCGCTGCCGTCGCGGTCAAAGAGACGGCTCCGTTTCTTGTGAAGCGCCTGCTTGCCGTTCTCGTTGCGCTTATCGTGCTCCCTATGGTGATTTTTACGGCGCTTCCCAACATCTTCTTTGGGTATAGATCCTCTGATACGGACGCCATCGCGCAAATGACAGGGCAGGCCATGACCATCGGCGGAGTGTATATGAGCCTTGATGATTTTGAGGCAGCACAGATCGACTCCGTTGTGACCGGCATCGTTGCGGAGTATGAGGAAAACGGAACAGCCATTGACCGCATAGAGGTGTCCAGCTCTATGACAGATAAGGATCTCCTATGGATCATCGCTATCAACTCCGCGGCCTATCGACAGGACCTCAATGCCATGAGTGCCGACCTTGTTCGGGATTTCTGCAAATCGAGCCTGTCGTATTTCCCGTCGATTGGCTTTGCAGAAGGCAGCGGTGACGGAGTTGTGACGACCTTGAGAGTAGAGGTTAAACATCTTGACCCCGAGGACCTGATGGAAGGACTTGACTTTGATGAGGACACCAGACAATGGGCGGGTGCGCTCTATGAGACTCTGGAGCAGAGCGATGCCATCAATAAGTACCGGACATACTTCGAGACGCATCGCCCCGATTACAGCGGCGACGGCTCGTATTCCGGTGATGTTCAGTATGGAACGGATTACGACAACACGATCGACATATCCGGCTTCATTGATCCCAGCACAAAGAATAATCTGGACCTTGCCGCTTATGCGATACAGGCATGGGAAAACAACTGGGGCTATGTATGGGGTACCTACGGCAATATTCTGACGCCCTCGCTGTTTGCGTATAAAAAGCAGCAATACCCGGATGGTGTGGGCAATCACGCTGATTTTATCGAAAGCCACTGGCTCGGCCGCCGCACTGCCGACTGTATCGGACTCATCAAGGGCTACGGTTGGCTGGACACCAAAAGCATGGCCATCGGCTATGCGGCGAATGGAATGCCGGATTATGGCGCAGATCAGATGTATCGGGCGTGCAAGAATGCCGGCGTGCAGAATGAGGACTACGGGCCGATATCCACCTTGCCCGAGCTCCCCGGCCTCATGCTCTGGAAGAGCGGACACGCGGGGGTCTACATTGGCGGAGGGTACGCCATAGAAGCTATGGGGACGCGAAAGGGCGTTGTGAAAACGAAGGTCAGTGACCGCGGCTGGCAGGGCTGGGGGAAGCTCCCCTACATCGACTATCGGGAGGAAAGATAATGGCAGAGACGACTTATCTGCGGGCGATACGCCTCAAATATGGCATATCGCTTCTTGAGCTGGAACGGCACAGCAGCCTCAGCAATCAATATTTAAGCGCGCTGGAGTTGGGAAATGCCAAGCGCACAGAGAGAAATGAGCAGCTTCTCTGCTGCGCGATGGAGGAGGTCATCAGCTCCCGCGAGCGTTCCCTTGGCGGGCTGAGAGAAACGCTGTTGCAATATCAGGGCCGGCTATTAGAAGCCGTGGAGGCGGATTCGGATGAATTATGAGGTCTACCACATTCCTACAAACTTTACGGACGCGGGGCGCGTTATGGGTCTCTTTGAGCTTCGGAATCTGGTTGAGGCCGTGGTCCTGACGATCCCCGTTTTGTATCTTTGCATCGCCTTCCTTCCATTCGCTCTGAGCACAAAGATCATGGTGACGCTGGTGGTCATCGTACCCGTCGGGGGCTTTGGCCTTATCGGCGTCAACGATGACAGCATGACGCGCTGGCTGGAGGACTGGTGGCGCTGGCGCAGAAGGCGCCGGATCATTCTTTTTCGAGGTGAGGTCAGAAAATGAATCTGAAGGAACTGATTTTCGGCAAGGGGGCAAGCTCCGGAGGCGAGGGCGGTGTGTACCGCGACAGCATTCAAGCCTGGCTACCCATCAAAAACATCATCGGCGGTGTCGTTATCACGAAGGACAACCGCTTTGTGAAGATCCTCGAGCTGCTGCCGGTCAACGTCTATTTGAAGTCAGCCAATGACCGGCAGAATATTGTTTCCTCTTTTGCCGCCTATCTCAAGATCGCGCCGAACGATTTACAGATGGTGGCACGCACACTGCCGGCGGATACCCAGGCGTATGTGGAGCAGATGCGCCGCTTCGCGGAGCAGGAGGAAAACGAGGATTGCCGTGAGATGATCGAAGACAATATTCAAGAGATCGGGTACGGCATTGCAAGCGACGCCATGCGGCATCGCTTTTTTCTCGTGTTTCAATACGAGGCTAATATGCGGGCAAAGCACAACACCGCCAAAGCCATCCTCCAGCGGCTCAACGAGGAGGCTGATACCGCGCGGAGGTATCTTGACGCCTGTGAGCTGGAGGTGCTGGAGCCGCGGTACAGCGACAACTTTGTATTGAAGCTGCTCTATGAAATCCTAAATAAGCAAACCGGTCAGCGTGTCCGTCTGCCGGACGGAGTCTTTGACATGACGACGGCGGTACACGGTGTCTATGAAGAGTGAGACCATTTTTTGCATTTAACAAAACATTGACTTGAGGTAATAATTCGTATATAATTATTACATAATAATTGGTGAAGGAGTGATTACTATGATGATCCGCTCTGCAACGGCTCTTCGGAATGATTACGATGGAATGGTGAAGCTCTCCATGGAAAAACAGGAACCGATCTACCTGACGAGAAATGGGGATGGGGAAATGGTTTTCCTCCCCATTGAATTGTGGGAAAAGCGGCAGGCCGAACTGGAATTGTTTGCCGAGATGCTTCGCAGGGAACAGAGCAGAATGGCCGGCGCAAAGACCTATACTGCGGAGGAAATGAGATCGGATGCGGAGGCAATGCTCCGTGAGAGTTGAATGGCTTAGTGAGGCAAGAGGCGAATTTCGCGCGTTTTTGCAGTATTATAAGACGGAGGTAGGCACGCAGTACGCGGAGAGGTTTGCAGACAAGGTGCTTAGCTCCGTAGAGCAGCTGTCCGAATTTCCAGAAATGGGTGTTCTGAAGCATGATAGTGTGATGGGACGATATGGGTTTCGGGCACTTTTTATCGATCAATATGTGTGCGTCTATAAAATCGAGGGTGAAACGGTCTACATTTACCATTTGGCTGACGCACGAAAGAACTACATGTTTCATATTTTTGGCGTGGATTCCTAATTCAAGAGATTTTATAAACAACAAAATATACCTGCAAATGCGTCTTTCCGAAAGGAAGGGCGCATTTTGTTTCCAATCTGATAACTGTAACAGGATGTGATACGACAATGAAAAAGCAACCACCCAATAAAAAGAGGACGGCGTTAAAGAGGGTGCCTCCTGAACAACCTCGGAAGAAAAAGCAGAGTGAGGAGGAACGATCCAACCAGTCGCTTTTGAAGCGCGTGATCTTCGGCGAGGAAAAGCCGGATCTTACTGAATTGGAGGCAGGCTCCACCACGATCCTCGATATTCTCTCACCTACCACAGTTGATACCAAAAGCAAGGATTACATCGTTGTGGACGGCGTGTACCATGCCTATCTCTATGTCACGGGATACGGCTACTCCACCACAGTCGGCTCGTGTTGGCTTGCCCCGCTGGTAGAGGCTGGCGAGGGGATCAACATGAGCTTCCTTATCAGGCGGCAATCAAAGGAGAAGATCCTCTCCAAGATCTCGCAGACAACGATGATGAACCGCTCCCGTATGCGGGAGGTGGGCGATACCCGACAGGACTATGAAGAGCTTGACAGCGCCATCAGCTCCGGTCTCTACCTCAAGGATGTGATGAACCGGCAGGGCGAGGATTTCTATTATATGCACACGCTCATCGAGGTCACGGCGCCTGATCCCGAAACGATGGAGCAGCGGGCGACGGAGGTGGAAAAGCTCTGCGTGTCCGTGGATATGATCGCGCGTCGCTGCGACTATAAAAATGAGCAGGCATTTTTATCCTCGCTTCCTATTCTGGCACTTGATCCGGATATTGAACGAAAGGCGCGCCGCAATGCTTTGACTTCCGGTGTGGCTGCGGCATTTCCCTTTGCCTCCTATGAGCTTAGCGACCACAACGGCATCTTTTTGGGGCTGAACCTCTATAACCGATCTCCAGTGTTCCTTGACCCCTACGACGACTACAAGTACACCAACGGAAATTGGTGGATCGGCGGCTCCACCGGCGCGGGTAAGACGGTCACGCTCCAATGCCTCGGCGGACGGCTTCGGCAGCAGGGCAAGCGCGTTATCATCATCGCGCCGAAAAAGGGGCATGAGTTCCGCCCGCTCTGCGAGAAGTTAGGTGGGCTGTACCTGCGGATGTCGCCGTCCTCCAAGGACTGCCCGAACCTGATGGCCATTCGCCGGAGATCTCTGGACTCCTACGCAAAGCTCAAGAACATCGCGGCTCGCGACGACTCCGTACTGGCGGATAAGATCGCACAGCTCATCATCTGGTTTTCCTTGAAGAAAAAGGACTTGAACGAGGAGGACAAAAGCCGTCTCGACTCGTCGCTGGTGGAGGTGTACGGGCGTTACGGCATCACCTTTGATAACCGTACCATCGTAGACGAGGATGGCAGCTTCCGCACCATGCCGGTCATCGCAGACTGGTATGAGGTGCTTTCTCAAAACCCGGATACCCGTCATTTAGCGGTCGTCCTCTCCCGGTACGTCACCGGCTCCGCTGCGGCAATGGCGAGCCGAAACGACATTGACCTCGATAACAAGTACATTGTCCTCGATCTCTCCGGCATGCCGGACGACATGATCGCAGACGGCACCTTCTGGGCAACGAGTATTGCCTATGACCTCATTATGAACTGTGAAAGTGACCTGTCCGCTCTGCTCGCGGACGAGCTGTGGAGCCTTGTAGGAGCTACCGCTAATCCGCAGGCGGCAGGCTTTATTTTGGAGATGGTAAAGACGATCCGCGGCCTTGGCGGTATCGCTGTTACGAGTACGCAGGGAATGCAGGACCTTTTTGGCTTGGAGGGCGGCAGCTACGGCAAGGGCATACTGGACGCCAGCCGCATCAAGCTCGTCATGCAGATGGAGGAGCAGGAGGCGCGGCTCATTCAGGACAAGCTCAATCTTTCGGAGGACGAGGTGCGTCAGATCACCCGCTTCCGACGCGGTGAGGGACTGCTTTGCATCGGCTATAATCATGTGCCGGTGGCGTTCTATACGACGCCCAAGGAGTATGAAGCGATCACGACCTCTCCGACCGACTTACGCAGAGAAAGGCAGGGAGACAGCGATGAATGACGCAAGGCAAGACCTGATCCACATTCAGGAGCTTGTGGGGACTGCCTTCAGCGCGACCGGCTCACTGGTGGCGCTGACCGACGGTGGGCAGATGAACCCCAACAAGCTGCAAAAAACACTGGAGCAGACCATGGATTATTTCGAGCGCTCCACGCTGGAGCTGCGGCAGCTCTGTGAGCGGTATGCGCCGGGCGTGGGAGGCTTTATGCACAAGCCGGTCCTGCCCGCCGTAGAGGTTGCGGGCAGCGTGGAGGAGTTCGGCTACGGCTGGCTTCACATTATGCTCCATACGCTCCTGCCGCATTGTCGGTATCAGACGCCAAGTTGGATGAGCGACACCATTCGCCGCCTGCTGGATGGGTACGAAGCATGTGGAAAGGGCTTGCCGTTTTATTCCCACGCGCTGCTTGTGATCGACGAACACACCGGCATAGAGGGACGCCACATTTTCGACCAGGATAACAAGGGCTGGAAGGCTGTCAGCAACGCCATCAAGGGCCGCCTCATTCCAGACGATGACCAGCACACCCTCGCCGTAACACTTTTATCCACGAGGACGGAGGGAGAGGAGCGCTGCCATATTACCCTGCTCCCCATAGAGGATGCCCACGACTTTTTCTCCGCGCATTCCAGCGATTATGCCTCCGGCGACTTCTACTCAGGACAATGGTGCTGAGCGCGAAACTGGCGAAAAAGTTGCAAAACCCGCGGCAGGTGACCTCCTCATTTTGGCTGCTTGGAGAGCTCTTTTCGCCGCGATTGACCTGCCGCGGGTGTATGGCTCTGAAAGCCTTGATGTGACTGACTTTTTAGGGGGGGGTGAGGTGCCGGAATTTCCGTATTCATCTGCCTACTATGCGGGGGCGGCAGGTTGACCCCGCATTGCGGCGGAGAAAAACGCCGAAAATGTTCTTGCGCCGGCATCGGCGCAAGAATGATTTCGGCGTTCGCAGGAAAGAGAGGGAGGTGCGCGGTGTGCTTTTCAGTGTGCGGGATATTGACGTTCTGCGCTTGCTTTGCTGGTGTCAAAATATTAAGCCCAATAGCTTAAATGGCGTTTCCACAAAGGAAGAACGAGAGAATTTGATGACGATGGGATTTATCAAAACGCACGAGCGGAGCGGCACCCTGCTCCTCACCAATAAAGGCAGAGATTTCGTTGAGCTGCTTCTCAACGGAGTTATCCCCGGCCTGCGTATTTCCTACCATGATGCCGCCATTGAGCGGCGCCTTCGATTATCCGAATTGGTGCTGACCGCCTACTATGCAGGCGTCGATGTGTTTACGACATCGGTGGGTGGCGACGGAGAGAGGCCGTCACTTCTTATTACCTCGATCACACGAAATCACGGACACAATCCATGGGGCAGCGCACGAGTCGGCGCCATCGCCCATTTAGGCGGCATTTACTATGCCGCGCATTATGTCTGTCCCGGCATCGGGCGCATGGCAGTCAACGATGAGCTCTCGGCGCTCCATAACCACACCAACTTCGGCAAGGATACCCGGCGCGCGTTCTTCTTTGCCGGTCCAAGCTATGGGTGCATTCTTGAGGAGCTGAAGGCGCGCGGGAAAAAGAGCGAGGGAAAGCTGATCCGTTACAGTGAGGCCTACCGCGAGCTGCACTACCCGATCCATCTGCTCTCCTGCGACGAGACCGGCGCACGCCAGCTTCAGATCATGGCCGTGCCGTACTACCGTGAAAAGCTGGCGCGGCTCATGCTTCGCTCCGCCTATCAGCCTCCGCCGGAGGACGCCCCCGCATGGGACGCCCTCTACAACGGTCATCCCTTTGTGATCGGTGCGGATATGGAGCTGCGACGGATCGACGCCGCGATCAGAATGGCGAGAGAGCGGAATTGTATTCCCATTGCCCTTGCCGCGCTGGACGCGCAGGGCAGCGCAGTGCTGCTGGCACGCTATGCCGATCCCGGCTATGCCACCGTCTATAAGGTCACGGACGGCGTGCTGACAAAGCTATTCGGTCACACACCGGCTCTCTATGAGCCGCCCTGCACACAATTCCTCACGAAGAAGGGAGATGTCGTCAATGCCCCGCTTATCAAAGCTCTTGGAAAAGATAGAGGACCTCGCTGCAAATAGATGGGGCAGCTGGTATGAGCGCAACAAAGCGCGTGTGCCGCTGTACGCCGTGCTCGGCGGCCTCGGCTGGTACTTCTATGGGATGCTGCTCAACTCCCTGCGGCTTGGAAAGGAATCCGTATTTCACATGACCGGCGAGAAGGTGGAGAGCATCTGGGTGCTCAACCCCTTCAAGAATTTCTTTGTGGTGCTTACACCCTTCGGGCTTGGCACCACGGCTGTGATCCTCCTTTTGATCTGCCTGCTCACAAGGAAGGGCTACAAATGGTTTTCCGGCTATCATTTTACCCGTGATCCGCGCGGCTTTGACATTCTCCCGGAGGGGACTCACGGCACCTCCGGCTTTGCGACGAAAAGAGAGCTTGGCGAGCATTTGGAGCTCGGCGGCGTCGGGGAGGTTACGGGTATGCTCCTCGGCCGCATCAAGAGGCATCCCGATGACCCCGACAGGTATTCCTCCTATGTCGCTCACCGCATGAAGCCGGGTGAGAACAACAACATCCTCTGTATTGGCGCCCCAGGCTCTTATAAGTCCAGGGGCTTTATCATTCCCTTCCTCATGGGCTGCGCACAGCGAAGCAGCAGCGGCGCTCCGGAGTCTGTGATTGCGACTGATCCGAAGGCCGAGCTTTTTGAAATGATGGCGCCATACTTTCGGAAAAAGGGCTTTTATGTCAAGGCGGTCAATTTCCTCGATATGGCGCACTCGGACGGCTGGAACTGCCTTGCGGGGCTGGATACCAACCCCGACCTTGTGACCACCGTGGCGAACACCATCATTCAAAATACCTCCGGCCCCAAGGAAGCCGACGACTTCTGGAGCCGTGCGGAGCTGAACCTTCTCATGGCGCTGATCCACTATGTCTGTAATAAAAAGGACGAACGTGGAAACCTGCTTCCTTTGGAGCAGCGCAGCCTTGGTGATGTTTATAAGATCCTCGCCTATAAGAGCGTCAACGAGATCAACCGCACGCTGGCGGAGCTTCCGCCGGAGCATCCGGCCAAGGGCCCCCACGGGCTCTTCCTAAAGGCGAGAGAAAACCTTTGGGGCAACATCATCATCGGTCTCGGCAACCGTCTCGCGGTGTTCCAAAACCCGCTGGTGGATAAGATCACCCGCAACCATGATGTGGATCTGCTGCTCCCGGGGCAAAGGCCCTGCGCCTACTTCGTCATCATCTCCGCACAGGACAGCGCTTACCGCTTTTTAAGCTCTCTCTTTTTCTCTCTGACCTTCCCCCAGCTCTCCAACTACGCGCGCCTCCACGGCGGACGCCTTCCCGTGCTGACAAGCTTCTGCTTGGAGGAATACCTCAACATCGGCTATATGGAGGGCATCTCCGATGTCTTCAACTCCATCCGCGGCTTCAATATGTCCGTGCAGGTGGCGGTGCAGTCACTCTCCCAATGGCAGGAAAAGTATCCGGGGAAGGAGTGGGAAAATCAGCTCGGCTCCTTTGATATGACGCTCTACATGGGCTGCAACGATATGACCAGCGCCGAATACTTCGCTAAAAAGTGCGGCAAGGTCACGATTTCTGTTACCAACAACCAGTACCCGCTCGCTCCGCTGTTCTCCCCGATTTATAATACCACCCGTCCCTATTCGCAAACACGCAGCAACATCCAGCGAGACCTCATTCAGCCGGACGAATTTGCACGCTTGGATAAGCACAAGTGCATCGTGATGTTCAACCATTATAAGCCTGCACAGCTCTATAAAATCGCGTTGGAGGAGCTGCCTGCGTATGGGGAGCTGAGCAAGTGCAGCGTCTTTGACTATGTACCGGAATGGAAAAGGCGTGAAGAGGAAAACGAAAAGCATGCGCCGAAAAAAAGCGCGCCCACGCAGCGGGAATATCCGCCTGACTCTGCACAGCGGAAAGGGGGACACCTCCCGACGCAGGAGGCTGCGCTTGGAGAGGAGCGGCCCCGCTCATACGCCCCGGCCTCCTGCGCGTCGCAGATGCCGGCGTATGGAGAGCATGGCGCTGTGCGGCAGCACAAATCACCGCCCATGCCGCGGCAGACGTCCGGAGCGTCGTGCATCTATGACTTTCCAGACATGAAAGGGACTGCGCCGGACGACATCGGGCTTGTAGAGATGTCCCGGTCTGAGATCGCCGGGGACGATGCCCCGGAGCTTGAGGAGCTGGACGACGAGCATAGCCGGATACCGCCCGGCCGAGGGATCTGACGAAGGCGGGAGCGAGAGCCCTGCACAAAAGGAAAAGGAGGCCGTCCGGCCTCCTAAGATCAGTCGAGAATATCAGGAATCTCACATTTCAAGGCATTTGCCAGACGCAGCACGGTTTCGGCCTGTGCGCGGCTGAGATCCTTTCCGCGGCGCTCGTAGGCACGCAGCGCGCTGAGCGAAACGCCGGAGCGCTCGGATAGCTCCTCCTGTGTCAGTCCCGCACGCTTTCTTGCAGCTTTTAAGGCGCACATGCTCTGCGAAAAGTGTGTGTCCATGACCTCATAGGCTTTCTGGATATCCGCCTCATGGAGCGTTCCGTACAGCCCAGCTAATTCATCGTATGGAACGGTATCCAGAATGCTACGGAAGCTGTGACCGGAGTACCACTGATAATGTGCCAGCATCCAGCCCACCCAGTAGGCGTCGCTGCGCTCATAGCTCTCCTCGGCCTGCGCTTGCACGCCGCGTCCGGTCGTTCGTTCCATGACCTCCAGATAAAGCTCCAGTCCACTTTTTCCCGCAATGTATTTGGGGCTGCCGCTTTCAAACGCTTCGGCAACGCCGGATTGGATAAAAAGGTCGAGAAATGTACCACCGTCCATACCAAACTGATAAACGGCATCGTGGAGCATCGCACCGAGTGCGCGGGACGCCTTAGAGAGATAGTTGGAGTCGTAAGCGCGGATCGTCATTGTCCATGCCCTCCCTGATGATGTCGAGGATAAAAATATCCTCTGTGAGCTGCTGTAAGGTTTTCTTCCGGCGGGCGTAATCGGCTCTGGCCTTCTGATCCCGTTCAAAGCGCTTGTAGTAGTATTCCCGATAGTCCGCGACCTCATAGCCGGTGAACTCGATGTGTCCAAAGGACCGCTTGGAGAGCAATACGATCTGCTCGCCCAATGTCCCAAGCTGCATGGCCATGTTCAGGTCCCGAAGCGAAATGGTGTTGCTCACAAAGTCCTCGGCAAAGGAGAAGTAGGAATCGTCGGCACGGTAGCCGATCATCACATCCACGCCGGAGGTGTCCGGCAGGAAGTGCGAGAGGATATAGTCCCTTGCCCCTTGCGCGACCGGGGAGCTGATGTCGAACCTCCGGTGCGTGAGGAGAATGCCAAGCCAGCTTAAAATATTGAATTCGCCATGCGTCAGGCGCATCACCTGCAGATCGTCCAGATGAAGCTCATAACAGTTGCAGTAACCATCATTTTTGACCGGGCAGGCCCACTCTTTTGCGAGCTCGGAGCTTTCCGTGCAGTAGAAGCCCTGCCCGTAATCATTATACGGTTTTCCAACGCCGAACTGCGGCACTTCCACGATCTGCTGCGAGCCGTGGTAAATGGCAAGGTCGTTTGCCATGTGCTCACCTGCTTTCAAAAGTAATACTGTGGTAGTAGACAGATTATAATACTACGGTAGCAGTTTGTCAACGCAAAACCGCTTTCTTTCGATCTCCCCTACTCCATAAAGCCATCCGTTGGCTTGCATAGTGAAACATGAGACAGAGACCGTTGCGGCTCCTGTCTCTCTTTATATTCACATTCCTAAAATCAAAAAACAGGAGGTACCCACCATGAGGGCAGCGAAAATGAAAGAGCGGCCATCCTTTCAGCTGATGGTCCAGACCGATGTGCAGAGCATCTACCACATGCAGATGCCACGCTGGCTTTTTTCCGATCCCCGCTACTGCGAGATGAGCTTGGACGCCAAGGTGACCTACACCTTCCTCTTGAACCGCTTCCAGCTCTCTCGCAGGAACGGATGGGTCAACGAGCGCGGCGAGGTCTTTGTGATCTTCCCCCGCAGGGCGCTTGCCACGGAGCTGCGGATCTGTGAGCAGCGCGTGACGGCAGCCTTCAAGAAGCTCGTGGAGCTGGAGCTTGTGTGGGAAAAACGCTGCGGCCGCGGCGACGCCAATCAGATCTATCTTGCCTATGTGACACCGCAGGACGATCCTGCCTACGCCAGCGCGCCCTTTACCGCGCCGGAGGAGAACTGCGGTTCAAGAACTGCCGATCCTGCGCCTCTTGAGGGCACAGGCGATGGTGCGTCCGCGCAAGAACCGCAGGAGCTGCGTCCCAAGAGCCGCGAAATGCGTGCTTCAAGAAACGCGGAACCTGCGGCTCCAGAACCGCAGAGTATGCTGCCAAGTAAGAAAGAAAAAAGAAAAATAGATCGTAGTCAGATCAAAGTCAGTCTGTCATGTCCCGCACACGCGCGCGACGGACTGACGGACGAGGAAAGAGAAGAGGACTTTCTGGATATTCTGGACAAGTGCGAGCTTTCCTACTTCCCACCGGAAACGGCGCTGGTATTTGAAAACGCCATTGAGCGCCTTTATTACGCGGACAGCTACCGCATCGGCAACGCCACGCTGCCGCAGAGCCGCGTGCGGGCAAGGCTGCGGCGGCTGGACGGCATGATCCTGCGGGAGGTGGAGCATAAGCTCCGTGAAAATCGAGAAGAAAACGTGAAGAACAGCACGGCCTACATCACGGCTGTGCTGTTCAACTGTATTGCCGAGGGTGAGGGCGACCTGCTGATCGACCCGTATCTCAATTCGCTCTCCTCTACGGCGTGAAGGAGGAGATCCCTATGCTGCTATCCGATCAACAAAAGTACATCCTTTCCGTGCTCAAGCAGGTCAAGTATATACGCCTGCGCCAGCTATATTCGCTCACCGTCCAGCATTACCGGAAGGGGCAATTTGAGATCTCACAGCACCGAATGGATGTTATGCTGCGTCAGCTTCGGACGGGGACAAACTTCGTGTACTTTCAGGAGGATGTGGTCTGCTACGGCAAGCGCACGGTAGACGAGCGCTATCTGGAGGCCGTTGACGTCATGCTGGAGCTGACATACTGCGAGCCGGAGTTCTTTTCCTGCGAACGGCTGGAGCCGCCCCGCCTGCTTCGCTTCACAGGGCAGACCGGGAAGCTGTCCTTTCTCCACACAGTCGCGTGGATGGATACCCCGTATCGCATTATGGCGATACAGCGCATGAAAGGGGAGAGGCTTATCTGGATCTCGGACCGGCCGAACAGCCATGGCATCGAGCTTCCCCGTCACCATATTTTCGCCGTCCGTCAGGAGGACGGCACCCATCGCTTTTTTGGCTCTCGCGAGCCGGAAAAAATATAACTTCAGGAGGAAACAGCAATGGCAAGAAAAAAGATCATCCCAGAAGAGGAAGTCCCTGAGACCGCCGTGGTCGATGAGACCGAGGTGACAGACACCGGAGAGGCTGTACAGAGCGGGCCTCCGCCCAATGCTGACGCGCTGGGAGCCGGCGTAGAAGCGCCCATCGCAAGGGGCACAGGCAGAAAGACGGCCAAAAAGGCTGCCGGTGAAGAGCTCCCTACCGAAAGTGGAGAAGAAATTACCGCAGAGGAAACACCTGACGCTGCTGATGAAGACCTCGCGGGAGCAGACGACTCCGCGCTCTCCGAGAGCAGCGCGATCTCCGCTGCGTTGGAGAGCGTGCTAGATGCCTACATCGAGGGCGCAGAGCGGTCTGCGGCGGATACAGACCTCAGTGATGTGAATATGACGCCCGGGAGGCTCCCGGAGCTGCACGAAGCCACATCGGAGCTTCCGTCGTACAGCATCGATCTCTCCGAGGAGCCGGAGGCCGTGCCTGCAAAGAACGATACTCTTCCCGACGCTGAGGAGGATGACTGGGGCTTCCGGGAGCCGCGCAGGGAGGTGCCCGAAGAGGAGGCACCTGCGCAGCCCACGTCAATCGTGCTGCCCGTACGACCTGCGCCGTCCGTGCCGTCTGTGCAGTCCGGGCGGACAAAGGCGGCTGTAAAGAGCGACAGACAGCTCTTCTTTGAGCTGAAATTCAACGAGCTTGACCGCGGCCTGACGCCGGAGGAGCGGCAGGAGTGGAACTCCATCTACGCCTCCTACCGCGGCCGCAGCGCCCTTACCGGCACGATCATCGGCGTTGATCCGCGCTCCATTTATGTCTGGAACCCAAAGACGGAGAGGAGGGAAAAGCTCACCATGTACTGTGCCATCGTGGTCCCCTACCGCGTGCGTATCATGATCCCCGAAACGGAGATGTGGGAGGAGGGCGACGAACGACCTGATTACGTGCTGCAAAATATGGTCGGCGCAAAGATCGACTTCATTATCATCAAGGTCGAGCGTGAGGCGGGCTTTGCCGTTGGCTCCCGCCGCCTTGCGAGCCGCAGCCAGCGTTACTTCTTCGCCCACCGTGAGGACCTGCATAGCATTGGAGCGCGTGTGAAATGCCAGCTTATGGCGGTGGGTCCCCGGCGCTGCCTTGCAGAGTGCTACGGCCATGACATTGACCTTACCCAGCGCGAGATAAGCTATACGGCAATTCCCGACCTGCGCAACAAATACCACGCGGGCGTGGAGCTCGATTGCATCGTCAAGGTCTATGATCCGGAGAAGGATGAACTGGTCATCTCCATCAAGGAGATAGAGACCAATCCCTTCCTTGGAGCGGAGCAGCGCCATCCGGTAGGTTGCCGACGCCTCGCGGTCATCTCCGGTAAGTATGGCGGCGGCGTGTTCTGCAACCTGCCCGACGGCGTGGTCTGTATGTGCAACTACTCCTATCAGCACGAGGATTCCGACTTCATGGTGGGGGAGAATGTGATGCTGGTCGTACAGCGCTACGATGATGAAAAGCTTCAGGTGTTTGGAAAAATCATGAGCAAGTGGTGATACTGCCGCGAGCGTAATAATCGCCGCAGGCGGGAGCTTTGCCCCGCCTGCGGCTTTTCTCATTTTATCAAGTTATCTGCTTCGTTACGACCGCATGGAATCCATCAGGTTCAGTAAGGACGACTGCTGCACCGCCGTCAGGCAATTCCATTTCTCCAACATTTCACGCTGGGAAGCAGTCAAAGCCACGCTTTCCTCACCATCTGAGAAAAACTGCGAAAGAGTGACACCGAATGCTTCGCAGATCTTTTCCAGTGATGCGAAGGAGGGCCTCATGTCTTTTTTGTACCACGAAGAGATCGTAGACTGCGGCAGACCGGAGCGCTCGGCAAGCTGATACTCTGACCAGCCGCGGGCCTCACGCTGCTTTTTAATGATTCCAAGAATGTCTGTCATGTCCTCACCGTCCACGATTTTTCGTATATTATACTTTGAAAAATAGTTGCATTTTAATAACTATTATCGTAATATATAATGCGACAATAATTGCTAAAGGCGGAGAGAATACTTGAAAGAGAATATTCGACGCTGCGCGATCTTTGGACAGAATGTGATTTGTTTCAAATGGGGCTTCGACGAGGATGAGAAACAGTGCTGCCGTATGAAGCTGGAGCTTTTACAGAGAATCATGGAGCTTCGGCAGCAGGATGTAACACAATTCTTTGTCGCCTGTGATTACGGTATCGGCCTGTACGCGGCCGAGCAGATCAATGATCTGCGGAAAACGGACCCCGATTTGATGCTGTTCTGTAAGCTCCCTCACGAGGGGCAGGCAACGAAGTGGGCGCCCTATCTGCGCGAGCGGTATTTCAAAATGCTTGAGGACTGCACCCACATTGATTGTATCAGCCTGCGCGCCCAACCGGATGCGCAGTTACTGGCCTATCAGCGTATCATCGATCAGTCCGATTTAATACTGACGGTTTTTGACAGCGGGGCGTCCGCGGCAGGCCCTGCCGAGGAAAAGGCTCTTGCCTATGCGCTTGTCAGCCGCAAGCCGGTGCTCAACCTTGATCCCTACACTTTAGCAGTGAGCAGAATAGATAAGCGTGCCGATAAATGAAATTATCCCTGAGTGGTCTAAGCTGTAGGCGCTTACGAACCATCCGGAAGGATCGGCATGTAGATTGCTTTCTTTGACGAAGGCTGACCCGCTTTTCCAACAGAAAGCCGGCATAGTAATCAGATGACAAAGGGTCTATTGAAAAATAGACTCACAAAAGACGCAGGGGCAAAGGACCGGAGAAAGGTCTTTTGCCCCTGCGTTTGTTCAAACGAGTTACTATTTTGTGGAAATTATTTGTGTACGAGAGGGTGCTTATTTAATTTACTGGATTGCGTCCTTGAGAGCCTTTCCGGGCTTGAAGGTAGGTGCCTTGGACGCGGGGATGTTGATCTCGGCTCCGGTAGAGGGATTCCTGCCGATGCGGGCGGCGCGCTCTTTGACCTCGAAAGAGCCGAAACCAACCAACTGCACTTTATCGCCGGATTTCAGCGCACTCTCCGTGGCGGTGAGGAAAGCGGTCAACGCAGCCTCACAGTCTTTCTTGGAAAGACCGCTGGTCTCGGCCATTGCGGCGATCATTTCAGTCTTGTTCATGATGTGTTCTCTCCTGTTGTCATATATTTTAGTCTGGGATGTGACGGTATTATATCGAAAGTGTCAGAATTTTGCAATACGGCGTCGCAAACTCCTTCCATCAATGTCGAGACGCTGGGAGATACACTTGGCGGAGGAACCGGAACCGACAGCGTAATAGATGCTATTATAGTATGGCGGGCATGAAGAGGAGCATCGAGAAATGGAATGGATCACTGTATCGAAGGATACGGATGACTATCCTACTCGATCGGGAATCTTGTTCAGGCAATCTCTGCCGTCTTGTGATAGGGATCCAGGAAAGGCGCGGGAGCCTTTCTGTAAGTGACAAGGCTGACGACCACCAGTGCGGCGGCGCAGGCGATAGCGCCTGGCACCGTGGGACCAAGGCCAAAGGGGGTGCCGATAAGCTTCCAACCAACGCACACCACAAAGCCCGCTGCCATGCCGGAGATAATGCCGGCCTTGGTGGCCTTCTTCCAGTACAGGGCTGCGAAGGCAGGCAGACCCGCGGCGGCGGCATAGAAGCTCCAGGCGAACATGAGGATGTTATAGGCATTCTTGATGTACAGAGCGATGACCAGTGCGCCCAGTGGCAGGACGAAGGCAAACACGCGGGTCAAGCGCAGTTCCTTCTTCTCGGGGATATCGGGCTTGAAGACCTTATAAATATCGTGGACACAGGTCTGGACGGAGACGATGAGATAGCTGTCCGCCGTGGACATGATGACCGACAGGATACCCGCCAGAGCAAGACCCGTCAGGCCCACCGGCAGAATCTCAATGGCCAGGGCGGGCACCACGGCGTCGGTGGAGCCATATTGGGCGATCTTATCGGCGCTGACCAGCTGATGGGCCACCACACCCATAAACCACACCAGAGGGATGGTGAGCCCGTAGACGAAAGTACCCAGGAACAGGCCCTCTCTGGCAGCCTTTTGGCTCTTGGCGGCAAAGGCTCGCTGCCACATCTCCGCACCGGCCAAGGTAAAGACAAAGTAGGTGATGATATCACCGATGATGCTGCCGTCCACATAGGGCGTGGACAGTTCCGGGGCCAGGTTCTCCAGAAACACGGAGAGTCCGCCCAGCTTGGCAAGGGATGCCGTCGGGATCATGATGTACACGAACAGGATCAACATGACGAACTGAAACACGTCCGTATAGATGACGCCGAACAGGCCGGAGGTGGCGGTGTAGATGATGAACACCGCGCAGGCGATCAGCGCGCCCACCTCGTAGGAGATGCCGACTTCATTGCCCAGCATGTTGATGATGGTGGCGGTGGCCGTCACCTGAGAGGCCACGGTACCCATCATGGTAAAGGCGATGAGGCAGCCCAGGATCACCTTGGCGGTCTTGCCGAAGCGCTGCTCGAACAGGTCGGGGATAGAGGTGACGTTGAAGGTGGTGCCCACAGCAGAGATACGTCCAGCAAAGCCAGAGAAAATGAACATGCCCAGCAAATAGGGCAGCGCCGTCATAATGGCCTTGAAGCCGCTGGAATACGCCACACCGGCGCGACCCATCAGACCGCTGCCGCCAATGATGGTGGCGCAGACAGTGGCCATCAGCACCAGCGGGCCGAAAGAACGTCCGCCCAAATAGTAGTCGTCGGTGCTCTGTACCTTTTTCACCACCACTACACCGATGACCACCATGGCAATGAGATAGGCGGCGATGATGCCTAAGTCGATGGCATGTATTTCGTTGTGTACCATATAGAATAACTCCTTTCGTAAACCGGCCGGGGCCGGGAAAATTACGGGTTCGCGAAAAAGTGGGACACGGCCTCACGGGCCTTGACGCCGCCCACGAAGATCACCGCGTCGCCGGCGTACAGCTCGGCATAGGGACCGGGTGAGACGATGTAGGACAGGCCGCGGCGGATGGCCACGATGGTGGCACCGGTAGCCTGCCAGAACCGCAGGGCCCCAACGGTGGTGCCGCTGTGGGGCCAGTCGTCTGGAATGCGGCAGTAGTAGTTGGGCAGGGCGTCGGGCGTCTGGCTGGTCTCGTCCAAAATATCCCGGCACAGGGCCGCCATCTGACGGTTCAGATGTTCCTGACGGACCAGCAGTTCCTTGAGCTGCTGCTGTTTTCCCCGTATGTCGGTCTGATCCGCGAAGTTGTGGAGATAGCGGCGGGCATTGTCGGCGGACAGGACATAGACACCGCTCTGCTCCTTCACCTCCACTACCTTCATATCCGCCAGCAGCCGCAGGGTCCGGCGGATGGTCTCCGGGGAGACATTGTACTCCGGTGAGAGCTTGGACCGGCCAGAGAGCTTGTCTCCTTCCTTCAGCTGGCCCGAGGCGATGCGCTCTGCCAGGGATATGGCGATACGGGTATACTGCGTGAGCCCTTCATTGTCCATGAGCAGACCTCCCTCTTTTCCAATTGCCTGATTGTAGTATACCATCTGACAACTTGCGTTTCAAGTAAAGTTTTCAGATGAAAAGTATTTTCCTTTCATACCGATGATGGGCAATCAAAGTGAACGGGAAAACCTCGGGTCTCGGACCCTGGGATGAAAGCGAACACGATCCTCCCGTAAACTGAAAGAATAGTCTCGCATCCGGTTGTGCATGGTTTTGCTTTGCGGTAAAATAGGACCATATGCATATTCTGATCGACTACGGTATTATTGAGGAAGAGGTGCTGTGAAAAATGACAATCCGACTGCAACAGGTCATCCAGGCGATCGAAGAGGCGGATGACGTTTTCACGAGTTTTTGGGACACAAAGACCGGAGAGACTGTCTATCTTGCCGATTCCCTGATGACCGGCGAGATGGATGAGACCTTTGCCGCTGAGATCGAAAACGCACCGGAACGGTATCTTCGATTCCCAAGTAAGCACGAGATCCATCAGTACCGTATCATGGAGGACTTCATTGATCAGTTCTCTCCCGGAAAGGCACAGGAAGAACTTGCCTATACCATCAGGGGAAAAGGTGCGTTTCGCCGGTTCAAGCAGTCGGTGCGCTATCATGGGCTGGAACAGCGTTGGTACGACTATCTGGCGGAGACATACCGAGAGCTTGCGATCCGTTGGTGTGCGGAGAAAGGTTTGGAGTACGTAGAATGATAGAGGCTATGGGAGTATGGTCGAGCGGTCTAATCGTGTAATTGCCGTCTACGATGGCCGAGAGAAAGGCGGCACAGTGGGGACAATTCGGCTGGTGCATACAACAAAAATTTCCACAGTGATTTCTCCAGAGATTACTCACTCCTTCAACACCGTGGCAGATGGAGCGAGTGAGCCTATGCCCGCAGAGAATATTCAAAATTATCTGGATGCCCGTCACCAGTTATCCGCAGACTGGTCAAGCCAGCCTCAGGTCATGCGGAAAGCTATCGAAATTGCTGTCGAATGGGACTTTCGACAGGTCAATGGTTTCTCCATCACCAAGGACGAGTTGGAACACCGCCGCATGGCAACGCTGTCACTTATTCTTTCGTGGAATTTGTAAAAGACTACTTGACCAAAGAGAGTCTCTTTGAGGAATATCTAGATAGCAACGCAATAAAAGAATAATTTTGCATGGCCGCGAGTTGGATCATCGAGTTGGATCATGGAGTATAGTAAGAATACATTATCCTGCGAGAAAATGAATTCCTCCGCAGGTCTGCTTCCATCATCCTTCTCATAGTATTCCACCGTGTAGTCCATACATCCACCGCACTTTCTCTGTAACCCATTATATGTGATAAAACACATATTGCCAACAGAAAGAGCAATGATTTGAGAGGAATGTGCCGCTGATCGTGAACGTGCGAACACGAAAAAGCAAGTATATCCTGCTTCCAAAGCTATGGAAAAACTCCAACTATACAGGCAGACGCCGGGATGGTAGAATGAGGCTGTATTTCAGGGCGGAGTAAGTTAGGGCGGAGTAAGTTAGGGAGGAACGGCGACAGAAAGGGGGGTCATTGCGCCCTCCGCCAAACTCAAAAGAACTGGAATCAAATAAAGGACAAGAACGAAACCGTAATTGCTCATAGGAGCGATTGCGGTCTTTTTTTGTCTCAAAATCGAAAGGAGCAAGCAAATGAATGTCAAATAGCAAGCTGATCGAGCTGAGCTACTACGATCCGTCGGCGCAGGTACGGTTATCCGCCTACGCTGATACGATAGTGCTCGATCACAACGAAAAAGGAGGCGTGATCTGTGCGATCCGCTTCGGTGGATACCCCGAGATGGTTCGGGCTATGGCGGACGCCATCTACGGCGGCGCGACCATAGAGGCCACCCAAAACGATACGGTGCGGCTGCTGCAAAGCTCTCTGAAAGGGTATCGGCGGCAGCTGACTCACGACGGTGTGTATGCCGTGGCAACGCTCATGGCCAGCGACGACGCACAGGAGGAAAGTCGTCGACAGGACGACGGCGAGGAACGAACGCTTGAAAAATCGGAGCAGCCGCGAAAGTGCTATATCTTCTGCCCCGAGGGAGACCGAACACGTCTTTTTGAGGAGCTGGATCACAAAACGGCAGCGCCGCTCATTCCCGCGTTTCGGGACTATGTGCTCGCTTCTCTCCAAAGCCGAGGAGACCTCCGGCAGCTGGAGGTCATCTCGCAAAAGGAGCGGATCGACGCATGGGTGCTGGAGCTGGCAGCAGAGGATAGGAATGTCATTGAGGTGCTGGAGGAAGGGCTGAAGGCAGGGCTTATTCAGATCCCCGGCGCGGTTTCCGGTGCGCCGGACGGCTTTACCGATGTCAACAATGTCACAGGGTACCTCAATACCTTTGGCGTGACCGTTGCGGACCGCATCCGCAATCAGTTTATGCCGCTCTTTGATCCTGCCAGCGAACCGCTCTCGAATGAAGTGCTGTCCATCAACGACTTTATCACGCAGCGGGCAGGTTATTCCCTCTATGACGCCCAGCTCGCGGTGGCAGAGGCCGTCAAGCGGCAGCTTGACCGCAAGAAAACGGCGCTCATCATCGCGGAATGCGGCTCGGGCAAAACGAAGATCGGCTCGACCGCCCTCGGCGCGCTGCATGGACTATGGGCTGCACAGAGGGGGCGCGGCGCGGAGAAGTCCTTCGGCATCGTCATGTGCCCATCTCATGTCACACGAAAATGGGTGCGTGAGATCGGAGAAACGCTGCCGGACACCTATGCCATGGTGGTGCACAGCATCACAGAGCTGGATCGGCTCTATGCTCTCTACGAGCAGGGAGACAAGAGTGTGTATGCGGTCTTTTCCAAGGAGCGGGCACGAGACGGCTATATGCGCTATCCCGCCGTGCGATGGAATGAACGCCGCCGTGCGTTCCTCTGCCCGGACTGCGACGCGGCCATCGAAATGGAGATCAGCGAGGATGGGGCGCACTACACCGTACCGGCCGATCAGTTCTTCTTTCAGAGGGAGCATAAGAAAAACCATGTTTGTCCTAAATGCGGCACTCCGCTATGGTCGGCGGTCAATCCGGACAGACGGATGGAATGGGTCAAAATCGGCGAATACGGGTGGGTACACCGCTATGGCGCTGAAGCTCATCTCAAGCGTACGAAAAACGCGCACGTTTGCGACCAGCTCGCACAGATCGCGCAGGACCCGGACGGTTATTATCCGGTTCGCGGCGCACAGCGGCGTTATCCGCTGAGCACCTACATCAAGAAAAAGCTGCACGGCAGGATCGGCTCCTTCCTCTGCGATGAGCTGCACGAATACAACAATGCCAGCGGCCAAGGTGACGCAATGGCGGAGCTGTACGGCGCCTCCAAACTCTTTGTCGGTATGACGGCGACCCTTATCAATGGCTATTCCTCCGGCATTTTTCACCTGCTCTACCGCATCGTCCCCGGGCTTATGCTCAAGGATGGAAAGCAGTATGGCAGTCCCGGCGATTTTGACGCGGAGTACGGTGTGGTGGAAAATGCTTACGAAACAAGGGACGCGGAGTATAACGCCAACCGGCGTGCCAGTAAGCGTAAAACGCGCACACGCCAGCTCCCCGGCGTTTCGCCGCTGGTGTTTTCGCGCTTTCTACTGGAATACACGGCTTTTTTGTCCCTGTCGGACATGGGAAAGGATCTGCCGAGCTATGAGGAGATCCCTGTGGCGTTGGATATGCCGGAGGACGTTGGGGAGTGCTATCAGGCTGTGCAGAATGTTCTCCAGAAGGTCCTGAAAAATGATCGAAAAGCCGCGCAGAAGATCCTCTCGGCGTATCTCAACTTGCTGACGGTCTACCCGGACCAGCCATACGATCAGCCGGAGGTCATTCATCCCATTACGGGAATGCCGATCGTAACGCCCAAAAGCTGCGGAGACTTCTCGCGCTTATTCCCTAAAGAGGAAAAGGTGCTGGAGCTCGTGCGGCAGAAGACGGCGAACGGTGAGCGCGTGCTGATCTACACCAGCTGGACGCGCACGGATTCGCAGCAGAAGCTATTAAAGCTGTTGCAGGAAAACGGCTACCGCACAGAGATCCTCGCGCCGCAGATCGCCACGGAGAAACGCGAGGAGTGGGTGGATAAGCGCGTCAGGAACGGCCTGCAGGTCCTCATCACAAATCCTCGCTGCGTGGAGACCGGTCTCGACCTCAATGCCTTCACCACCATCATCTTCTACTCGATGGGCTATAACCTCTTTACACTGCGGCAGGCGTCGCGCCGGTCGTGGCGTATCAATCAGACGGAGCCAAAGGTAGAGGTGTATATGCTCTATTATGCGGACACCCTGCAGGCCAAGGCGATGAAGCTGATGGCCTCTAAGCTGGCGGTCGCAGGCATCATCGAAGGAACGTTCAGCGAGGAGGGACTTGCCGCCATGAGCGATGTCAAGGACTTGACTTCGCAGATGGCGAAGGAGTTGGCAGCAGGCATCCGGGACAATGTGGAGGATATCGCTGCGGCATTCAAAAAAATGGCAGTCGTCAACCCCAATCGAAAGGCGGCAGTACAGCCTGCGGCAAAGGAATCCGCCCTGTCTGCTCCGAATATCGCGCCGGCAGCCGTGGACGGCGGCACGCGATCCGTGCAGACTGCGGCAAGCCGGGAGCTCTACGAGGGACTGCTCGCAAGAACACAGGTAGAAAAGAAGAAGCAGAGGTCGAAGGTGGCAGAGGTGGATGAAAACCAGCTGTCGATCTTCGATTTCGCCGCTTGAAGGAGGAGATCATTTGCACATAACCATCAACCGCGCCGAGCTGCTTGCAGCAGTAAAGCGCGCATCGACCATCGCGCCGCCGGACTCCCCGCTGGATGTCCTCAAGGGTGTTTTGCTGGAGGCGGACAGCGCGGACGGTATGCTCACCGTCACCTCTACGAATCTCGAGGTCTCGCTGGCGGAAAAGCTGCCCTGCACCGTTCATGAGGACGGCGCTCTCGTTTTCACCGCTAAAACGCTTGCGGAAATGCTCCAGCGCCTTCCGGAGGAAACAGCGGAGCTCTGCCGCAGAGAAAACCGCGGGCGCATGACGCTCACAAGCGGCAGCGCGGGATACAGCGTGGATGTGTGGGATATGGGGGCCTTCCCCAAGCCCGACCTGCCCTTCCCGGAGGATACCGTCAAGGTCAGCGGCGTGCCTAACATGGCGCAGCATACCGTTTTTGCTACGGCACAGGACCAGAGCAAGCCGCTGCTGCGCTGCGTGAACCTGATGTTTACCAGCACGGGTCTGCGTGCGGCAGGGAGCAACGGGAGCTGCATCGTGACCGCCAAGGGCGACGATCAGAGCACGGGAGACATCAGCCTGCTGGTCCCCGCGTCCTCATTGGGAAAGCTCGCCGGGATGTGCGGGAATGAGGACGTATTCCGCGTCGGCACCACGGGAAAAAGCATTGTCTTTTTCAAAGAAAACTTTCTATTCAGCTCGCGCCTTATGGACGGCGGCTATATCGACACGGATTCGCTGCTGAAGACCATCACGGACAGCTTCACCGTGCTCACGGATATTAAGGAAATGCGCGACGCGCTATTCTCGGTCATGTCCGTCGCTCCGGATGGGCGGGTGCGGCTGAGCTTTCAGGATCAACGGCTGCTATTTCACTGCTCCGGCGATCTTGGCAGCGCCTCCGCCGGTATCGAGGTGATCGCGCTGACAGGCACCCCTGCGGGCGAATACTGGTACAGCGCACGGCAGCTTACATCCTGCCTGAAAGCGCTTGGCGGTACGATCACCCTTGGCATCGCGCAAGGCGGAATGTTGACCATCAGCACACAGGACGCCTATTACCTGCAAAATGTCATGCGCGCGCCGGCTGCGAAAAAGAAAGTAACCAAGGCGGCTAAGCCGCCCGCAGCGAAAGCGGCATGAAGGGGGGGACTGCATTTGGAGATCCCGAAGATCTGCCGCTATTGCGGCGGTGTTGTCCGTCTGGCCCCTGCTGCGGAGGTCTACGGAGCGGCAGCGGCAAGGCGTCTCGGCATCGAGCGGGAGAAATTCTATCAATGCCAGAACTGCAACGCCCGCGTCGGCTGTCATAAAGGCACCACACGGCCGCTCGGCAATCTGGCCAACGAAACGCTTCGGCTGAAGCGAAAGGAAACGCATCAGGTCTTTGATAGCTTTTGGAAGGAACGCGGTATGACGCGGACGCAGGCTTACCATTGGATGGCAAAGAAGCTGCGGCTTTCCGAGCAGCTCGCCCACATCGGCGGCTTTGAGATGGATCGCTGCCAAAGGCTCATCGATCTGTGCGAAAAGGAACGAAACAAGGAGGCGGCATAGTATGTGTGAAAAGCATTACTGCACCCATTCACCGGAGACTCTTTGCTCCTGCGCCCCGGTGCAGAGCGGAGATGTGGCCCAAATCGTATTTCACATGGCAGAGAACATGGAGGACATCCGCTGGGAGTTGGACTACAAAAGTCTTGCGGACCTGAGCGGCCATCGGCTTTGCGCGGTGGGCAAATGCCGTCAGTGTGGCGGACGCCTGTGCGCCGGCCAATACCCTGTTGACGCACAGACCCCGGAGGATTTCCTTGCGGCAGTGTACCGGCAGCTCAATCAATTCCATAGACGGCTCGATGCCGCTCTCTCCCATCCGGCTTTTCGTGAAAGATTTGCGGCGATGTTCCATGAGGAAGACCGACCGTTTGTAGAGGACTGGCTGGTGCAGAGAGAAGCGAAAACCGGAGACAAAACAGAGGGGCAGAAAGCCTACACCATCGTCCACACGGCAGCCTACGCCGACCGCGGCGTTTTCCCTGCCCCGGATGCTATCGCGACCTTTTTTGACAAGGCACTTGCCGAGAAGCGGCTGCGGGAATTGGTGGAGAAGGGAAAGGACGAAATGAGCTTTCCTTACGATGAATCGTTTTACTGCGAGGAGTACGACTGCCAATTTTGGGAGGCATACTGCAAGGACTATGCAGCAGGCTGGTTTATCCGCTATGAGATCCTGGAGAGTCCGCTTCACGAGGACGCAAAAGAACCCTGCGCACCGCGGGAGAAGGAGGTATAAATGCATCTGCGAAAAGAAACCTGCTATGAGTGTGAAAAGCACCTTCGCTACATGGAGAGCAGCCCTACCAAGCAGATGGGTGTCACCATGCACATGGGAGAGCGCTTTTGCACCGGCGGTAAACGGGCACGCAAATTTAAGCGCAATGATCCAAAGATCTATGTGCCGAGCTGGTGTCCAAGGAGAAAGATACCCAGCGAGCTGCGGGTCTACTGCTTCAAGAGCACGATAGACTGGATGCTGCACGAGAGGCTCTGCTATGACCTTGGCAAAGAGATCTCTCCGGAGGCGCACCGATATGCTGTGCTGTATGAACTGCACACGCCCTTCTCACCCATGGAGTTTGCAAGGCGATGCAATGAGGAACCGGACGCAGAAACCGTTGGAGCAGCCGTTCACCGGCATTATGTGGTTGAGATCGACGACGGGATCAGCCCCGCATTCTTCTACAAGACGGAGCACGGCTACGAGCTGTTGGCCTTGTTTGACGCGGAGACCGCACGAAAAAACAAGATGGAGGACACGAATTGAACAATATCGAAAGGCACTGCGATACCTGTAACGATTCCTATTACGAAACCGAGCGAAATCCAAGCGGCGGGAAGAAAACGGTCCGCTTGCAGCACTGCCGCAACGCCGTCTACAACTCCCCCGCCTACACGCATGAGATGTTACTGGAGGATTGGGACAAGGGCTTCTGCCGCCTTTGGACCCCTATCACAGAGAAAGGAAATGAACATGAACAACAATTACTCCCTCACGCAGAGAAATGAGCTCGTGGAAAAGTATCTTTGGTGTATCGACACCGTGATCCGGAAGAACCGTCCGCTGATGCGGGCGGCACAGCTGGAATATGACGATGTGTACCAGCAGCTTGCGCTCCGGCTCATCAAGGCGGTGGCAGGCTTTGACCCGCAGAAGGGAACGCTTCAGCAGCACATCTTCGCGCAGCTCAAGTATGAGCTTCTCAACTGCAAGTCTGCCTGCCGCCTGTGCGGTCTGACCGGTGCGCCCAAGGAGTATCGAAAAAAAGATATGGTCTCGCTTGATGCACTTTCGGAGAGTGATCCTTTATATGAACGGGCAATGGCCGCGTGAAGAAAGGAGAGCGGAATGATTTTACGGGAAAACGGCACACGCTTCTGCGCAGATGGAAAAGTATTTACCATCGGCGGCAGGATCTCGGCAAACAGTGAGAGCGAGTACGAGGGTCTTTTCGGCACGATCACGGAGATCCGCAGCGGTGCAGACCGCGAAACGGAAAACGATGTGCCGGATATCTACTGTGATTTTGAGATACCCGCCTCGGAGGAAATGCTCCGCGAGCTGGAGGTACGCTTTTCAGACTTATACGGAGAGACAAAAACCATAGACGACATCAGCCTTGACTGCGTGATCATGTCTCCCGATATGCTTGAGCCGCTGGATATGCCGCCTGGGAAGCGGGAAGGTATACGCAAAGATATGGATGCTGCGGCAGACATCTTTGCCAAGGTGCTCCAAATGCCGGACGAGGATCTGCGCGCCCTGCGTGCCTTCCCGGTATCTCCTACCGGGGATGAAGCTGCATGGGAGGTCGTGACAGAGGTTTGCGGTCTCGGCGGCTGTGATATGCGTGCCTATTCGTTCAAGGATGAACGGAGCGCACGGGTGTTTGCCGCGCTGATGGAGCATACCGGCTGCCGCCTTCGCTATGATACGGCTTGTCCGAGCTGCTATGCCGAGTACCAAAAAGACAGATTAAAAGAAAGTGAGGACCTGTAAATGAGCCTGCGCGATAAAATGCTTGCCGTGATCGACGATGTGAACGGCAGCGTTGCCGAGCGCGAAGAGCTGGTGGAGATGATCGCCATTGCCCTTCTGACCCGCAAGAACCTGTTTGTATTGGGTGAGCCGGGTCAGGCCAAGAGCTATGCCATCAACCTTTTTCGCCGGCACATCACCGGCGCGCGGCAGTTTGAGCGCCTGCTCTCTAAGCAGAGCGATGAGGAACAGCTTTTCGGGCGCGTCGATCTATCCAGCCTGATCCCCGGCAGCATCCCGGACTCCGCGCTGGAGAATGATGATATATACCAAAACCTGCGCTTCGATCTAAATTGCACGGTAGACGGCTTGGAACAGATGGGGGATGCCACCGAGGCATTCTCCGCACTCGGCAGATTAGCAGACAAGCTGGAGACCTACCGCAAGGCCGTGGCCCTGCTGCATCACAGCGAGCCGGTCGTGCAGACCTCCGGCAAGATCCCGGAGGCGGACATCGTGCTGCTCGACGAGATCTTCAAGTGCAATGATGGTGTGCTCAACTCGCTCCTGACTGCGCTCAACGAGCGCAAGTACACCAATGAGGGTCGTACATATCCCATCCCCACGATCTCCTTTTTCGCGGCGTCCAATGAAATTCCCAATTTCAGCGATCCGCAGGAGAAAATCCTGGAGGCGCTGTATGACCGTTTGGAGCTGAAGGTCGTAACAGCCAACATCGAGGATCGAGATACCCGCCTTGCCGTTCTCAAAAATAAGCAGAGCGGCTTCTTCGGTCAGATTTCCTCTACGATCACGCTGGAGGAGCTGGTCGAGATGCATCGTGAGGTGGCCGCGATCCCCGTGCCGGACGCCGTGAACGAGCTGGCGGACGATATTCTCTGCGAGCTGCGTAAGAGCATGGCGGTATCGGACCGCAAATACCTTGGATACTATCCCATCGCGCAGGCTAAGGCATGGCTCTCCGGCCATGATAAGGTGGAGGCTTCCGACCTTCTGGCGCTAAAGAATTACCTTTGGCGGCTGCCTGCCGACCGGGAGAAGGTGGAAAGCGTTCTGACCCGCCTGTGCGTTAATCCCATGCAGGAAAAGACGGACAATCTCCGTGCTATGGCGCTGGAGTCTCAGTCTGACTTCAAGGAAGCCTGCGGCGACGGACGGGCAGATCTCGCCCGCAAGGCGTTTATCAAGCTGCGCGGGGAGCTGATACGGCTTTACCAGAAGCAGAGCGAGCTTCGCGCTGCCGCGCAGTCGGATGGTGAAATCGCCTTGACGGACAGCCTGCTTGCCGACCTTGAGGGTATCAGCCGACAAGCCCATGAGGAGACCGGCTTTACCTATACGCCGCTTTCTGAGCTCGCGGCGCTGAACTGAAAATCTTAAAACGAAAACATTTTATATGGAGGCATGAAGCTATGCTGAATCGAATCGTTCTGATGGGAAGACTCACGCGCGACCCGGAGCTGCGGAAAACGCAGTCGGATACGCCGGTCTGCTCCTTTTCTCTTGCCGTTGACCGCGATTATAAGAAGGACGGCGAAAAAAAGGAAACAGACTTTATTGACATTGTCGCGTGGAGAGCGACGGCGGAATTTGTGAGCAAATTCTTCACGAAAGGCCGCATGGCCGTGGTGGAGGGGCGTCTTCAGATCCGTGAGTGGACCGACAAGGAGGGCGGCAAGCGCCGCAGCGCGGAGGTCATCGCCGACAACGTGTATTTTGGCGACTCCAAGCCGAAAGATGGCGGCGATGTACCTGCCTATGAGGGAGAACCCGGCGCAGGGTTCGGCGCGCCGCCCAGCGGCTTTACACCGAACTTTGGCGAAGAGAATGGCGAACTGCCGTTCTAAGAAAAATGGAGAGGGAGGGCAGGCTGCCCTCCCTCCCGCACATACATATACGAAGGAGAATGAAATATGCCAAACTGTGCTATCTGTAAGAAATCTGTGACTACGGGCACCGTGCTGTGCGGACACTGCGCCAAGGGCCTCGCGCCGTACACGCTCTCGACGGACCTCGCGTGGTTCATCGACCAGTTATCCGAGGAGATCGTGCTGAACCATGCTATCTACGCTTGCGCCCTGTGCGCGATGCCGACCTGCACCAGCCAGGTCAGCGGCATGACCTGCCGCAATGGCGTCAAGGCGTGGCTTCTGAAGAGGGCGGAGCAATTTTTCCCCGCAAAGGCAGCGTGACGGAGGGACGCAATGAAAGAAAACATCTTATCCAGGCTCTTGATTGAGTGTCCCTTCTCTGAGGTGCTTGAGGACACGGAGACTGTGGAGGGCTGCGCCTTTCCAACCCCTCGGCGTAAGATCGGACACATTCGCGCCGACCATGACAGCTGGCGCTGGTACAATACCGTGTGGCCGTGCCATAAGGCGCTTGCCACACCGGAGGTATGCACGGAGATCGACCGCGTTTACAATGCGCTGACCGCTCCGGATGCCTTAAAGGATCTTGCGGCGCTGCGCAAATTCTGCACCGATCACATGGACGCTTGCATCTCAAAGGAGTATGAGGATGAGTTCAGCTTTTACTATGTGGGCGAACGCTGTAATTTCTGGATCAGGCTCATTACCCGCAAGGGGGACTACAATATGTACTTAAATGCCTATGCCAAAGAGAATGATAATCAGAAATACTTCGATTATCTGGAACGGCTGCGGCAGAGCGGTGAGACAAATATGTACGGCGCGGCGCCCTACCTGCAATCCGAGTTTCCCGAGCTTCGCTATGATCGAAACAGGGCGGGAGATATCCTCCTGGCATGGATCAGGACCTTTAATGGGAAGGAGGACGACACGTCATGCTGAAGCCTTATCGGACCATTCAGGATGTTTTGGCTTCTCCGTGGGCGCAGCAGCCGCAGGCAGAACGCATGGAACGGACTGACCGCGTGCTGCGCTCAACCAAGCTGGAGAATAATATCTATCATGACCTGCGCGCTGAGGACACCGCCATGGACGAGATCGAGCGGAGTGCAGGGGAAAAGCTGAGATCCTTTCCCGCACTGTCGCAGGACGTATTCCAGTCGTTTTATTCCCTCATGCCCCGGCACAATGACGAGGAGGCGCTCTCTGCGTCAGCACGTAAATTCAACGCGTCGATCCTGGAGCACATTACACAGAGCGAGGAGTATCCCACGCTCAAGGAGGTGTGCGAGGGACGCGAGCTCCCGGCCTATGAAGCAGCAGCGGAATTTGTGTCTGCGGCATCCGATGAATTAGATGAACTGATGCGTCAGCTTGGCGGGAAAAAGGACGCGCTGAATACGCTGGAAAAGCTGGAGCAGGCGCAGGAAGCTGCGGCACAGTGGCTCACGGGGCTGCTGGAGCAGTATGATGCCTCCCATCCGGACGATCCCTCTTGGAACAGGGACGTAATAAAAGCTGCCAATGAAGCGGAAAGCAAGCGTCGGCAGGTGGAAGCTGTCGCCAAGCTCATCGACAACAGCGCGATGCAAAGCAAGGCGGCTGTGAGTGGTATCGTCCGTCATGCTCTGTCCGCCGCGTCCGAAAAGGCTGAGGAGGTGCAGAGCATCATCGGCGCATGGAGCAATGAGCCCGGCAACCTTCAGAGGACACCGGAAAACAAGGCGCTCTTAGAGCGTGTCCGAGCCAGCGACATCCTGCGAGACATCGCAAAGTATCTTGGCCGCTTTCGAGAAATTTTCGCGCAGGGAAAGCGGAACGGATACGCCCACGGCCGTGGCGAAAAGTATTCGCTGGAGCTTGGCAGCGACCTCTCCCGCGCGCTGACCTCGGAGCTTGCCATGCTGGCGGCACCGGAGACACTGCCACTGTTCCTGCGAAAGTATCAGCGTCGGCAGATAAAACAATATCGCCGCCGTGAGCCGATCTATAAGGGGGCGGGCGCTATGATTTGCTGCCTCGATGAATCCGGCTCCACCGCGGGCGAATGCGCCGCATGGGGCAAAGCCGTTGCGCTGACGCTGCTGGATATTGCGGAGAGCGAGGGACGCAAATTTGCCCTTATTCACTTCTCCGGCCCCGGCAGATTTCAGACGGACCTGTTTCTTCCGAAGCAGACAACGGTGGAGGATAAGCTGCGCGCGGCTGAGACTTTCCTTGACGGCGGTACGGATTTTTGCACGCCGATGAACGAAGCCCTGCGGCTGATGAAGGAGGAAGGCTTCGACAACGCCGATATTGTGTTTATCACCGACGGTGAGTGCCTTCTGCCGGAGGAGTACATCTCAAATTTGCAGAAGGAACAGTCTGCGCGCCGCTTTACGATCACGGGCATTTTGCTGGATCAAGGAAATGCAGGCATGGACTTCAGCTTGAAGCCATTCTGCCAAAATATTTACCGTACCAGCGAGTTGACGGGCGAGGCCATCGTCCGTGAGCTGGTGAATGGCCAAGCATAAGTCTGGCGTATATCCCTTCAATAAAAAAAGTCAGAGGAACATTTACGTTCCTCTGACTCAGTCTGTCGAAAAAGTCCGGCTGGAGCTGGGCTTTTTCTGATAGATATGGTAGAATGGGCAAGGGTGATGAAAAGATGCTGGAACGCGGGAAAATGGATCGAGATCTGGTAGAGTTCGTAGTCATAGACCAACTGGTGCCGAAGGAGCATTTGCTGCGAAAGATAGATGCAGCGGTGGACTTCACACAGCTGTATGAAATGGTGGAGCCGCTCTATTGCGAGGATAATGGACGCCCCAGCATCGATCCGGTGGTGTTGTTCAAGATGATGCTGATCCAGCATCTGTACGGCCTTCCCTCACTGCGGCGGACGGCGGAAGAAGTCAGCGCAGACAATTGTTATCGCTGGTTTCTCGGTTATCCCTTGCAGGAGGAAACGCCGCACTTTTCCACGGTGAGCTATAACTTCCGGCATCGCTTTACAGAGGAAACAGTAGACAAGGTCTTTGCATGGATACTGAGCGAAGCAGCACAAGGACATCTGCGGACGTCCGGATGTGGAGGATGACGAGCACGACGTGACCATCACGGACGACGAAATCATCATTCACGACGGGCTGGATACCATCCGTTGGAAGGTGGGCGAGGCTACGCCGGAAGTTCCGGTGTAAAACGCGGACTTGCGATTTAGACGCGGACATGTTATCCTATACAAACTGAGTCAGCAAATCAGGAGGAAGAACCATGAAAAAACAGAAAACAAGAGAAGACGCTTTCAACTGGATTCTTGAGAATTTTTCCGTCGACGGTGCCGCGGGCAGAATCATCAGCAACATTCTGGAATATGCGGATGACCTCTCTGAAGAAGAGCAGGTCGAGTTTATGAACAAAATGCTGGATGGAACCATCGGCCTGACCGAGGATGAAATCGAGAACCTCTGTTGGAATGCGTAAAAAAGAAAGAAAAAGCGGCAGCCCCATAGTGGGACTGCCGCTTCAGTCTGTCGAAAAAGTCCGGCTGGAGCTGGGCTTTTTCTGACAGGTTTCCCGACAGGACTATGGTATGACGCTGTTGGATCAACTGGGTTTCGATAACACCTATGCCATCGGTGTACCGCAGGCTCTGGCGGAAGAATACGGCCTGAACTGCATCAGTGACCTGATTCCGATCGCAGGGCAACTAACCTTCGGCGCAGAACAGGAGTTTTTTACACTGGAAGGCAGTATGAAATACGGTCCCTTCACAGAGGCTTATGGGCTGCATTTCAAAGAGGCCAAGCCTGTGGACATGGGGCTGAAGTATGCTGCCATTGAAAACGGCAGCTTTGATGTTTCTGTGGTCTATGCAACGGATGGCCTGAACCGCAAGGTGGGGTTGAAAATCCTTGAGGATGACAAGGGCTTTTTCCCAGATTACAATGGTGCCTTTTTTGTCCGTGAGGATGTACTGGAACAGTATCCGGAACTGGAGGGCATTCTGAACCGGCTTTCCGGGAAGATTCCAACGGAACAAATGGCGGAGTTGACCTATCAGGTCGATGTTCTCGGACGGGATGTGGATGAGGTCGCCCGAGAATTTTTAGATAGTCTGAATTTGTAGAGGACTGTGTAACTCGTTATTGAGCGCTTACGTTCATTGCTCGTCATTTGTTGTACACCACTGAACGCGTTATAGTGGTGGGAAGTTTCGCAACTTCCCACCACTATTGTCCCATGTCTGTCCAGCCGCCCTCAGCTTTGACGGTTACAGCGTAATTACACCTCATCATATCATTAGGCACATTATCGCAGAAGGAGGATCAGGTGGGAGCTATTGATGTTCGCGCCGATCTTGTTGACCGCGGCGGCAAGTTTCTTCTGCTCGGTGTAGTCCACCTTTCTTGATTGTGCTGTTCATTAGAATTGTTCGATAACCCTCCCGAATTGTAAATGAGAATGCCGATTCCATCGCCATTTTCATACTCTGAAGTCGGGTTATCAAACAGGTCTATTCTCTTTCCGAAAAGAGTGTGTCCACATTTGCAGGAGTCCTTTCAACAGAAAAGAGCAAAAACACCGAGATACGCGAGAATTTGCAGCCGATTCCACAACAAACGTCCGCTTTGCTTCTTAACTTATGATTTCGTCTGGTTTGTTCGAACCTCTCCCTAAGTGTCAGTTTTTCACGATATCAAAAGAGCCTACCACAGGAAGAATATATTTTTCCAGATAATCTTCTTCACCGGATCCGTCTTTGAATTTATAATGATATGCGTCTATCAAAATGATGTCAGTTTCATCGACAGTGACAAAAAACTTATAGTGCCTGGCAGTCTGTCCCTTTCTTATCTCAACATCCATATAATATACGCGATAGGTGAATCCGCTCTCCGTCTTTTTGCCGTTCAAAGTTTCAACTTCATTGTACTGCGCGTTTTCATCCGACAAGGATTTGAGATAATCCTCTGCTGTCGTATTTTCAAGAAGACTGAATCTGAAGTATTCTTCATTCGAACCGTCATACAGAACATTGTCCTTCAACGTCATCTGGCGATCCGCCGCCACACTTATTTCAATATTCTCAGATTGTGTTTTCTGCTTTATGGTAAAGACCGATGTTGACAGAGGATAATCCGCCGATGTGTCCAAGGTGAACCTGATCGGTGCGTTTACAAGATTCTGGTATTTATCAAGGCTTGAGTCGGTGATGTTCAGAGAAATCTCTTTCTTTCCGGTGTCGGTATTGAGAACATCCACCGTGAAAGAAAGCTGTAATTTGGTATCCCGAAGCGCGTCACTGAGCTCGGCGTGGAAGACCTCTTCGTTGTCAATGGTATATGTGCCGGAGAAGGTGTTTTCCCCTTCGCTTTCATAATATCCGATACTCCATTCCATTTTATCGGATGAAGGGTAGAAAAGCAATGAATAGAATTTTTTGTCGTCTCCATCCATGAAATAGCTGTACCAATGCGGACTTGAAAGCGAAAGAAAGTCAATCAGCTCTCCGTTCGTCATGCTTATCGGAGCATTGTTGTCGACTTCCGAAACGGCTTTTGTGGTTTCCGAATCTCTTTCGGTATCCGTCATATTTTTTTCTGTCAGTGTTGTTTCTGCGCCGCTCTGATGAGATTCTTTCGTGTCGGGATTTCCCATACAACCGATCTGAAGCAAAAGGCACAGGCACAGCAGAATGATCATCAATATTTTCATAAATTCTCTCCTTTGGAGCCTCAAATTAAGCCAATTGTGTGAATTCAACTTAATTTGAGGCTCCGGTTACGGTGCGGTATTGAGGTTGTAGCATGTTCGTACTCGGTACAAGCAACATCAGATGTTTATACTCTATTAGTCCCAAAATTCATGACAGCTTGTTGTAAAAGAGCGAGCATACTTTACGGTAACAATTCATTGCGATGCTGCCGTCAGCGTAAAGACGTCATCTTTCATTTCAAGATGATTTCAGGGTCGAAGAATCCGCTTGTTGTATACCCATCGGAAGATGTGTATGCAGTATTCCTTGCTTGTATCCCAAAGTGCAGATGTACACCTGTAGAGTTTCCGGTTGTACCCATGTATCCTAACAACGTGTCGGTGGTCACTGGATCTCCAACACTTACCAGTGGCTTTGAATTGAAGTGCATATACAAGTGTCTGATATACGCATCTCGTTTTCTCCTTTCATTTTTATAGGTTTAACGCTCCTTGAAAAATAGAAAGCGCATAGAGTGATTCGCAGGAATAGCAACCATCCTACGGCTCAACCTATGCGCTGATATGAATGCGTTTCATTGGATATAGTACTGTCTGGATCAGATGATGTTTCTCCGACGCATTAGGCATAGGAGGAGCATGCATGCTCTCGAACACGGCGCGTTCGTAGCACTGGAATAATACCATATCGGTCACCTCCATTCATGAAATTCCACCTGATCGTTTCGAAGAGAAGTGCCTGATAGAGTATTTCTCTATCTGCCGTATATAGCATAGCATATATCCCCTGATTTTTCAATAGAAATCCGAAAGAAATTAGGGTCAATCATAAAAGTTGTGGGATGAAGGATTTCTAATGTAGGGTTTCCGGCTGACATCGAACAGCTTCAGGAAGAAGTAATCGTCATCTGGATAGCCGTAGCCCTTGCGCCGTAGGGGTCTTGATTTTGTTGTTGATCCCCTCGATCCTGCCAGCGGAGATATTGAAAGTAGCATGGGCAATAATGCCCTCAAAATGCTCGTCGAGAATACGACGGAACCAGAGCAAATGCTTGTTTTTCGTAACAGTGCAGATGTCCATGATGTCGGATATTTCCTCCGCCATGGCCGCCTCGTCCGTCTGCTTGTAGGCGCTTGCCAGCTTGTCCTTGATGATGTCCAGAGTAAAGAAAAGCTGGTTTTGTCGGATAACCTCCTCGTACCGCTGGACATAGCCAGAATGGAGGCGGTCGAGAACGGCAGCTTCGGCGGCGAGGTTCTCTATGGCACACTGCAGAATGGGACGCTGTCCGCCGGTAGGCTCTGCGATCTTGTTCCCGCTGATGTGCAGGAGAAGTATCTGGGCTATATCGATGAGATGATCAAGCGCGCCTTCCTGCTCGATGCTGAACACAGGCAGGAAGATCACCGTCTCTGTTTCCAAGTAATTCAGGTAGCAACCGACGGTGCTGATTCCGCCGGACAGAGCAAAGGGTAAACTCACCGTGTCCAAACAGCAGTCCCGAACCTCTTGATTCACCCTTTGCTCGAAGCAACGACAGCAGGCAACTGTACAGCGCTGTGCGGCCATGGTTTTCGGCAAAAAAGCGGTCGCTGATAGCAGGGCTTGTCCTGGCTGCGGCTCAGATTCTCTCTTGTGAATACGATCTTCTGTGCCGCTTCGTCCAGTCCGGCGTCCTCTACAAAGACTCATATGAATTGCCCATCAAACCATCTGTATGCAGTAGCCTTCCTGTTCTTTGCCTTTGGCAGGCGGAAAGGCAGCAAAATGAAAGGGTATCATTTCCACTACTGCTTTCTCCTGTCCGTAAAACATCGAAGGATTGTTTTCCGTAAAAAACAAGGACTTAATACCATTTATACTTGCAAAAGATACCATCGGTTGACAAGGGCAGACAATGCTTTCCAGCGAGCAATCCCTGTATGTCTCATCCAGCTCAGGCCGCCGCGTAGCGCTCCGCTTCAATCGCCGATGGGAAACCCGGGATACGGCTCCGCCCAGGTCAACCCTTCATAGGTCTTCCACTTGCCGGTGCGATTGTCGATAATGAAATGAAAATCTCCGAAGCCCTGAGCAGATGTCTTTTTCCCATTAAAGGATAGATTTACCCGGCAGGCTTGTGCATCCGATATTGTCGTGAGTTCAACGGGAATGCCCTCGCTGTATTTTGCAATGAGGTCAACTCGCTTATCAGCCATTTTTTCCGGAGGTTCAGCCTCGGGCAAGAAGATGTCATAATAGTCGACGCCTTCCTTTTTCGCCACATCGTCCCAGTATTCGCGAAGGATTTTATCATATTCTGCCGCGCCTATGCTTTCCCCTGTTTCAATAATACGATATCCAAGCGCCCCATCAACGGAGTCAATCTTCTCAAAGGTATAGCTCACATTTTCCCATGCGTTATCTCCAAATTGTTCCAGCACAAGATAGTGCTGCCGCACCGCGATCGCGGCATAGTGATCGATGCGTGTCGTAGAATCGACCTTCTCTGTATTTGCCCATTTGAGAACGGCTTCTCTTTCCGCATCCTCCAACGGCAGCGCAGCTGTCAGCGCTGACATTCCCGGGAACTCACAGTGCAGCAGGCTTCCTTTCTTAGCGCTCGCCAGATCAGTACTTCCGGACAGATACGAAATGTAATCCCGAGCAGCATCTTCTTGTAACACTTTTTCAGCAGAAAATACCCTTGAGTCCGGGCATTTCTCGTTCAGTACGATCCCGCTATCATTCAGGAAGCGCTCCAGCACCTCCTGAGAGTCGGCGCAAAGCTGTTCATACTGCGCCTTGCTGACAGGATCGTTTTCCAGCCACTGCACATCGGACGGCAGCACCAGCAGATACACATACTCATCATCGGCTCCAAGGACATACTCGGCGATGCCGAGAATCTCTGGGACAGGCAGTGCGTCATAGCCTCTCCATTCCTTGAAATTATCCCAGCTCATGGCGTCCAGCCACCATACGCTGCCCATTCCCCCGTCGGGATACGCCGCAAGCGCGTTCTTTTCCGACAGATGGAACAGCATGATTCCATACCCCAGATAGGCAGTCCCCTTGTCGTAGGCGGAGAGCTCTGCAATATCGTCCCATGCAGCGGGAACAGTGAGCGTCAGCGACAGCGTCGGCTCGGTCAGGCTTTTCATCTCCTGACCGTCGGTCTCCGTCGATCCCGGATTGTTCAGACCGTCGCCATCCTCCACGTGTTCTCTCCCACTGCAGGCGCACAGCGCCAGTAGCAGCAGGAGCGTCGTCAGCAGCAGGCCAACCGTCCGCCGCCACGCAAAGCCTCTGACGCAAAGTCTTTTTTGTGTTGCTCCTGTCATTTCTCTCATCTCCTTTGTCATCGTATACACGCGTCGGAGAAAGCGGGCATATCACGCTTGCTCCAGAAATTCCTTAATCCTTGCCACGCCTGCGTAGATAATGGGAGGATCGGCCTGTACGACCAAGGATGGGGCGTGCGTCAGGCCAAGTGCGGTCACTTCCTGAAGATACTGCTCTGCGTCCCGCTCCACAAAGGGAATCCCCGCTTTTTCCAGAATGGGCTTGATGATATGGCAGTTCGGGCAGGTTGCGGTGGTGTAGAGATAATATCCCCCGGCCGGCTTTCCGGCCGCCTTGTCCTCCCGCCGCTTCGGGCAATCTTCCTGCGCACCGCCCACCTGATAGGTCTTCCTGTCCAGAAATTCCTGACTCTTGCCGTCGTTCCAGTTCTGCACCGGACGGTAGTAGCCGGTGATGCGGCTGTAGACCTCCGTGGTCTTCCCGCAGATCGGGCAAGTCTTCTGTTCGCCCTTCAGGTAGCCGTGCTCCGTGCAGATGGAATAGGTCGGCGACAGCGTGTAATAGGGCAGCTCATAGTTCTCCGCGATCTTGCGCACCAGCGCGGCGGCAGACTGCCAGCTGGGCAGCTTTTCACCAAGGAAGGTATGGAATACCGTGCCGCTGGTATAGAGGGTCTGAAGCTTATCCTGCACATCCAGCGCCGCAAACACATCCTCGGTGTAGCCAACGGGCAGATGGCTGGAATTGGTGTAGTAAGGCGTCCCTCCCTCGTGTGCGGTGATGATATCGGGATAGCGCGCCTTGTCGTGCTTGGCCAGGCGGTAGGCGGTGGATTCCGCCGGGGTTGCCTCCAAGTTATAGAGGTCGCCGTACAGTTCCTGATAGTCGCTCAGCCGCTCACGCATATGCTTGAGCACCCTCACGGCAAAATTCTGCGTTTCCTCGTGGGTCAGATCCTTGCGGAGCCAGTTGGCGTTCAGCCCCGCTTCATTCATGCCCACAAGGCCGATGGTGGAGAAATGGTTATCAAAGCCGCCGAGATAGCGTTTGGTATAGGGATACAACCCTTCTTCCAAAAGCTTTTCTACCGTTGTGCGCTTGATCTTCAGGCTGCGGGCGGCAATGTCCATCATACGATCCAGCCGGGCGAAGAAATCCGTCTCGTCCCTGGCAAGGTATGCGATGCGGGGCAGATTGATGGTCACGACGCCCACAGAGCCGGTGGACTCGCCGCTGCCGAAGAAGCCGCCGCTTTTCTTGCGCAGCTCCCGCAGATCCAGCCGCAGGCGGCAGCACATGCTGCGCACGTCACCGGGCTCCATGTCGGAGTTGATATAGTTGGAGAAATAGGGCGTACCGTATTTGGCGGTCATCTCAAAGAGCAGGCGGTTGTTCTCCGTCTCGGACCAGTCGAAATCCTTCGTGATGGAATAGGTGGGGATGGGGTACTGGAAGCCGCGGCCGTTGGCGTCGCCCTCGATCATCACCTCGATAAATGCCTTGTTGATGAGGTCCATCTCCGCCTGACATTCGCCGTAGGTGAAGTCCATGGGCTTGCCGCCCACGATACAGGGCTGATCGGCGAGGTCGGCGGGCACCGTCCAATCCAGCGTGATGTTGGAAAACGGGGCCTGCGTTCCCCAGCGGCTGGGCGTATTGACACCGAAGACGAAGCTCTCGATGCAGTGCTTGACCTCGTTGTAGCTGAGCTTGTCCGTGCGCACGAAGGGCGCGAGATAGGTGTCGAAGCTGGAGAAGGCCTGCGCCCCCGCCCACTCGTTCTGCATGATGCCGAGGAAATTCACCATCTGGTTGCAAAGTGTCGCAAGGTGCTTGGCCGGGGCGCTGGTGATCTTGCCTGTCACGCCGCCAAGCCCCTCCTGAATGAGCTGCTTGAGGCTCCAGCCGGCGCAGTAGCCGGTGAGCATGGACAGGTCGTGCAGATGGAGATCCGCGCTGCGGTGGGCATCGCCGATCTCTTCATCGTAAATCTCGCTGAGCCAGTAATTGGCGGTGATAGCGCCGGAGTTGGACAGGATCAGCCCGCCCACAGAGTAGGTGACGGTGGAGTTTTCCTTGACCCGCCAGTCCGACACACGCAGATAGTCGTCCACCAGCTTTTTATAGTCCAGCACGGTGGAGTGCATCTCCCGCAGCTTCTCCCGGTTCTTCCGGTAGAGGATATAGGACTTCGCTACGGCAGCATACCCGGCGCGCTGCAGCACCGCCTCCACGCTGTCCTGAATGTCCTCCACGCCGATCTCGTTGTTCCTGACCTTGCCGGCATAGTCCGCCGTTACCTGCAGGGCAAGCAGGTCGATGATAGCTGTGTTGTAGGGGATCTTCGCCGCGTCAAACGCCTTGGTGATGGCATTGGCGATCCTGGCAAGGTCAAAATCCACCCTTCTTCCGTCCCGTTTGATGACCTGGTACATGCTTGTCTCCTCCTGTTCTCTATTGTCCGCGGATCTGTGTGTTCGGTATATATGGCAAAACGCTGTCCCGCAGCGCCTTGATCTCGTCCTCGCTCGGGGGGCTCACGCCGCCGCCGACCAGCGCGCCCGAGTCCGCAAACGGCTGGAGGAAATAGCGCCTCGCGCCCTTCAGCCAGCGGCCGAGCTCCTCCATGTCCCGCGGCGTGTGCAGCGGGGCGCAGACGGTAGTGCGGAACTCGTAGTCCACCGTGCCGTCCATCAGCAGGGCGGCGCTCTCCCGCACCCTGGAAAGGCAGTCGATGCCGCCGCAGGTTTCCGCATAACGAGAAGGGCTGTTCTTAATGTCCATCGCCACATAGTCAAGAACGCGCTCATGCAGAAGCGCCTTGAGCATGGCGGGGTTGGTGCCGTTGGTGTCCAGCTTGACGGCATAGCCAAGACGGCGAAGCTTTTCGAGAAACTCCGGCAGCTCCGGCTGGAGCGTTGGTTCCCCGCCGGTGATGCAGACACCGTCCAGCTTTCCTTTCCGCCGTTCCAGAAAGGAAAGTACCTCCGCTTCCGGTATTTCCGACCCTTCGCTTTGCTCCGGCAGCACCAGACCCGGATTATGGCAATAGGGACAGCGCAGATTACAGCCAGATAGGAACACCGTACAGGCGACCTTGCCAGGGTAGTCCAGCAGCGTCAGTTTCTGTAATCCGCCAATGCGCATGGTGATACCTCCCTCCTCCTAAGCGAGAATGTGTAACACAATAATCATACCGTATGTTGTGTTTAATGTCAATATAAAAACACAATATATTGTTTGCGTTGTTTGAGTATTTTCATCAGGCGCAACTCCTGTCCGGTATCTGCCGGACAGGGGTTGGCAGTAAAACAGGCGGCGCTCAACTTCGGTTGAGTGCCGCCTGCTTTTGCACATCTAAGGGTTGAAAATCGCTTGTTTTTCCCTCTGTGTGGCATTGTTCAAAAGCGAGCATATCTGGCTTCATCTATTCACAGAGATTGCCCTCACGGCACTTAATCAGAGCATTTCGGCGGCAATACGAGCCGCTAATGTCCGCGGCAGAATAACTGGCTTTTTGGACGTTTCCGCCACCAAGTCCTTTATTGCCTGCGTGTAACCCATGCAGTCCGGCACAACCAGATCGATGCTCTCTGCGACAAGCGATTCGGCTGCTTTCTTGATATCTTCTGTCGAGCCGTAAGGCGACGCGCTGATCAATTTAACCTTGCCGACGACCCGCTCCCAGGCTTTTCGCAACTCATCAATCTGTCCATCTTCCGGTACAAGAACACCTATGGATGAATTCCTGCTGCATACCGGAACAACGGCGCTAATGATTGAACCCGGTGATAGGATAGGTATGGTGGACTGAAAAGAATCAAAACGGCCGGTGCAAAGGATCAAGACCGCCTGCACACCGCGATTTGCCAGTTCATCGATTTTCTGTTGCAATTTGCTGAACATATGCCTCTCTGCAATTTTTACCGTCTTTCCGTTGAATCTGGTAATCAGAAACTCCTCTTCGCCGACTGGGGCAAGCTGCTTCACCTGTTCGTCAGTCAGTCCATCCAAAGCCCCCGCCTCAAGGATATCCGCCTTATAGCTTAAGATCGGTTCTATATCACACATGATATCCGGACGTGGCGACTGTCCGATCGTCAACGCCCCTATTAGTTTCTTCGACATCTCAAATTCCTCCTATCTGGCAGACACTCTTTTCAAAGAGATCAATCCTTCAGTATATCCTTGATGTGTCGAATCATCTCAATGCCAAGGGCTCCCTCAAGCCGCTCATAAGGTGCGCGATGCTTAACACCTTCTCCAAGGAGCATATTGCTACGATGTGATGTGATGAGAACAACGTTCATCCCGTTTTCGATGAACGCAGTTGATACGGGTTTTCCCGTTCTCACATCAACAGTAATCATTGCGTCAGGAAAAGTGTGAAGTCTATTTCCGTTTATGTCATCCATAGCCATGTATTCATTGCAGAAAGTGAGTTTATATGCCTCGCTCTCAGAAATCCGAACGGTAAAGTAGCCATAGTCCAAGGCGTTTTTGGTTTCCAGATGGAGTTCCTCAACTACACCTTGGGCGTAGACCGTGCCATTCACAGCGTTGGCCGCATTGCAAATACGCTCATCCTGTGTTTTCCCCTTAGCGTATTCCTCGCCGATTTTTCTTGCATATTCGTATGCACCAATGGCGCTTGTAGTCTCAAGATAGGATTTTTTTACAGGATTGCGCGCGACTTCAATCAACCCGCCGGCAGCCGCAGATGCGGTACGGATCAAATCAGAAGCCTTGTCAACAGCCGCGATGACTTCGATTTCGGTATACATTCCCTTTTCGGGATTGCCTCCGCAGCCAAGCTGGACAACGGTTCCGGTTAATCCGAGAGAGCCCATCGTCCCAAGTGGATGCGCACGCCCATCACAAGCGGCATCAACAACGGGAATATCAAGCTTTGCAGCAGTCAGGAACGGGCCAAATGAAGAATATGCACCGATTTCACAGGGGATAACACCAGTAATTTTGCCCTGCGGCAGAGTTTCCGGGTTATCCGCGATCTTCTTTTCCAGCAATTCAATGATTCGTGTATAGGTGCTTTCTCCGCAGTAGCTTTCCTTTGAGGCTGGCGAACCAACAGGGGAGATCGTAACAAGAAGCCCATTCTCATCAATATCGCTGAGCGAACACATGCTTACGCCAATTGCCAATGACCGATCAATCAGGTCTTGGCCGATTTTGTCAGAGCCGCCTCCGCCGCAGCCAAGAAAAAGGCTGCCGGTCAGCATATCTTGAGCCTCCTGCTTTGTGATCGCTTTCTTCATTCCAATAATCCTCCTAAACTAAATTTGGGTTTCTGCGATGGCGCGGTATGGTCGGAAAAATCATATATCTCTTCGACCATACCGCATCTCATGGGAGAGAACCTGCGGAAAAGCTGCTTTGAAAGGGATACTATTTCTTCTTGGCAAGACCGAGCGTCGCGGTAAAGAAGCTGTACAGCGCAGATCCTGCAAGAGCGCCGGCACCGAGGATTGTAAGGATCTGACGATTCTCTTCGTTCCTCTTTTCGAGAATGTAGCGAAGGAGCAGAGCGAGGAGAATGGTAAGGCCGTTGAGGGTGTTGCCCACCAGAATACCAGTAGCAAACAGGATGCCGACCTGCCGATGCCCAAAGACCCACTGAATGATTGCGCCCGGAACCGCCCAGATGAGCAGCCACTTTGCGATCTCGGGGGTGGTTCCCGCCGCGATTGTTGAGACATAGGTTTTGGAAACGGGGGCAAACATCTCCTGACCGAAGTAATTGTTGGCAAAGAACGCCATCATGATGAAGGCGACCGCAAAGCCGAGCAGCTCGGCATACCACTGCTGCTTGCGCCCGAACAGCTCAAGCTCTTTATCCTTGCCGTTGCCGCGAAGGATATATCCGGTCTTGAGGTCATAGCCCATGTCGGAAAAGCAGGGACCGGTAGAGGCGGTATAGGCGACCAGAATGCCAAGCGGCAGCGCAGGGAAGCCGATCAGCATGCCGATGATAAGAAAGACGAAAGCGGTGGCAAAGCCGGGGAACCAGCCGGAGTGCATTGCCGCAATACCAACCATAATCTCCGAAACGAGTGCGGCAACCGCTGCAAATAGGATCCACGCAACGAACATACCGATGCTCATCTCATACAGGAGCCCGCTGACGATGGCAATTCCCAGCGCTACAACAGCATAGGCGATGTAGCCGAGCCCCATGGCGTTTCGCATATTTTTCATGCTGGAGGTGAAGCGTGAGGCGGCGGACGACTCCCCGTCGTCCTTCTGCATCAGCATACGGGCGGCCTGAATCAGGGATACCATGCCAGCGCCGATCATCAGCCCGTGGCCGAGATAGGTGATTGCGAGATGCGAGGTGTCGTAGCCTGCGCCGAACATATCGGACACGAGGACAAAAGAGTGTCCGAACAACTTAAAGCCAAAGGCGTTGGTCTTGACGCTTCCAATCACAAGGCTGCCGACACCGAGGCCCATCATGGCGGCAAAATTACCAAACCACGACACACCAAGCAAATCCATTGGCAGACCGATCATCTTGCCGACCACGCCCATGCCCATGCCGACGAGCAGGAGCAACGCGCGCCTGCCCTTGTTGACAACTGCGAGCAGAGTTTCCGCGGTTGCCACCCCGGGAGGCCAGGCTCCTTCCGCAGGAAACATGGGGGTATCAAAGCACTTATAGAGGATGGTAGCGTCAATTGCGGTAGCAAGCGTGACGCCGATCAGCATGGGGATCATCAAATCGCTGCGCCCCATCAGGATCGGCACGCCCACGGTAAGGAACATACAGTTTGCAACCGCAAACGTCGCTCCGGAGATGGAGGTCTGGATAAGATTTTGCCGGTGAATGCTGCGCAGCTTCATGAACCTTGCGATGGGGATGCGGGAAATGATGATGGCAATGAGCGCACCGACCAACGAGGTGTTCGGCGTTGTACCAGTGTTCGCCATCAGTTCAAGACCGATGATGCAGCCCAGTACACACAGCACAAGGTTCAGGAGAAGAAGCCCTGGCTCAAATAATCTTGGGTGTTGAGCCGCAGTCACCTGCATTTGCTCGAGATCCCTGACATTTCTTTCGTTATCCATTTGAATACTCCTTCCTTTGTCATGATGAATATAGTTGCAATTCTCCCGGCGTGACCAAATTATACCAACATCTCAAAAATATGTCAATGTGTTGACAAAATTCAGTATTTTGCATATAATTCTAACATAAAATCATCATTCTTCTTTTGGGATATGGTGATGCTCAACAGAATATTTATGAATATGCTTTCGGTTTTTCCTGAATAAGAAAACGGTTTTCCGCATGATGGAAAGCTCGTGCCGCTGATAGAGGCTTTGGAAATGCCGTCTGCTGTGTCATGTGCGGACAGGAGGAGATAAAATGGTTTTTTCAGAAAAGGATGTCCAATGTCTTTCCGCAGGAGCACACATTCTTGGCGGAGGAGGCGGAGGCCAGAAAAGCCGGGGCTTGAAGACGGCGGAAGATGCCCTGCAAATCGGTACTGTTAGAATGGTAGACGCGGCAGATCTCTGTGATGGTGACATTCTTGTAACTGTATCCGGCGTTGGCGCACCATCAAAAAAGGAGGCAATGTATCTGACATCGCATTACCTTTGTGCCCTGGATCTGCTTGAACAGCAGATGGACCTCCCGATCGCTGGCTTCATTCCGTCTGAGATGGGTGCGAGTGCCGCATTCGGCCCCTTTATCGCGGCCGCTGCAAAAGGACTCCCGATTATTGATGCCGCCTGCGATGGTCGCGCGCATCCTCTTGGCACCATGGGTGCGCTTGGGCTGGCTGCCGATCCCCTGTACCAAACTATGCAGGCCGCTTGCGGAGGCAGGAGGGAAGACGGGACCTATATTGAAGTCTTTTCGTTTGGCTCAGTTGCCGCCACTTCGCAGGCAAGCCGTATGGCGGCCGGCATTGCAGGAGGGTTGGCAACGGTCGTCCGGAACCCTGTCCCAGCCAGCTATCTGAGGAGCCACGCTGCTATCGGCTGTTATACGACGGCTATGGAATTGGGCCGCACAGTCCTCTCTGCCTCGTCCCCCTCGGAAAAAGCAGCCGCGGCGGCACAATATCTTAGCGGGAGTGTGGTTTGTGCCGGGATCATCACCAAATATGAGCTTGCCTCGGCTATGGGCTTTGACCATGGGTACTGCACGGTTTCAGCCAAAACCGGAGAGTACTTCCTGTCCTTTTTCAACGAGTTTATGACATTGGAGCAGGCAGGAAGGCGTCTTGCAACTTTCCCCGATTTAATAACAATGCTTGACGCAGCGACAGGCGAACCGGTTTTGACTGCGGATATCCAAACAGAAAAAGAAGTTATTCTCATCCTGGCACCTCACACAAGCATCCAACTCGGCGCAGGGCTTCGCTACCGCACCGAGTATGAAAGAGTCGAGAGCATCCTTGGCCGGCCGTTGCTGCCCTATGTGCAATCAGTTTTGAAAAAATGAGTCTGCCGCAGAATATACGACAGACTCATTTTGAGACTTGATCAATCCCTGTTCATTTTTTCCTGCACACTCCGCTGCAAACGCCGAAGCTGATCCAGACGCTCTTGAATGTCCTCTGGTGAAGTCTCTCCGATGACGCCACCAGTGCACATGCTTCCTTCGATTTTCTTTGAAGTGGAGAATATCGGCAAGCTGATCGCCCAGACACCTTTTGTCAGCATCCCCTCTGTGTAGTCGTAACCGCGGTCGCGTATCTCGGCCAGGTCTTTGCGCAGCGCATCTTTTGCGGAATTCTCGATGTAGAGCGATTCAATATAGCTGTTCTGAGCCTCCTGCTCCATATAGGCCAGCAGGATACGCTGCGATGCACCGCGATGCAGCGGGGCACCCCGCCCCACGCGCGTCATGTCTCGTTCGTCCAAAAGTGTATTGACACGGGCGACAACAATCGCCTGATTGCCGATCAGAGAAGAGATCGTAATGCTGTGGCCGGTCTGCTGTGACCATTCCCAGATCAGGTCGTAGCCAACCTTCACGATTTTTCGCTCGTTTACGCCAGCAAGACCGAGAAGGACGGCTTGATCCCCGATTAAGTACAGTTTACTTTCTGCCATCTGGGTCACAAAGCCATGTTTTATTAAAGTGTAGAGCAGGCGAAATGTCACCGAAGCGCTGAGCCCTGTTCGCTTTGAAATGGACGTCAGGGACAGCGGCTCACCGTGGGCAAAGCAATTCAGAATGTCTATTGCTCTTCCCGCCGTCTGCATATAGTTAGGATCCGTTTCCCGTTTCATTGCCGCATCTCCTTTCGTACTTTTGAAATCAGGGCTTTCAGAAGAGTATTTTTCTGTTATTATAGCATTTTCTCTTACCTATGGCAATGCACTTATTACCACAACACGAAATCATATCAAACGAGGAGGAATTACTTATGAAAAAAATCGGGCTCATTACCATCGGACAGACCCCGAGAGACGACGTTATTCCGGATATTGCCCCGCTGTTCTCATCGGAGGTCGAACTGCTTCAGGCCGGGGCGCTGGATGGCCTGACGGCGCAGGATATTGCAATGTTTGCGCCGCAGGAGGGAGACTATGTTCTGATCTCCAGGCTGCATGACGGAAGCCCTGTTGTTTTTGCGGAAAAGCACATACTCCCGCGGCTACAGTCATGTATTGACGAATTGGAGGCTCGGGGCGTCGAACTGATCCTGTTCCTTTGCACCGGCAGCTTTCCCGCATTTCACAGCAATGTTCCGCTGGTGTTTCCATGCAAGGTTCTTAACGGTGTCGTTCCGGCGCTCGCGGCGCATTCCAGAATCGCAGTTATCACGCCCAAGGAGGAGCAAAAAAAGCAGTGCGAGGACAAATGGAACGAATATGTAAGCCATGTTCAGGTCGTATGCGCTTCGCCGTATGGAGACTCGGCGGAGCTTGAGTGTGCCTGTGAACTCCTCAAAGAGACAGACGTCGACCTCATCGTGCTTGACTGCATTGGGTACACCGCTAAAATGAAAGCCTATGTGCAGATGCATACCAGCAAGCGCGTTGTTCTTTCCCGTACAGTTGCGGCAAGGGTTGTAATGGAACTATTATCATAACAGAAAGAGAGGGTGAACGAAAAATGGAGCTTGTTGAGATCGGGAAATCCGTATTGACCACCTGCATGGATGTAAAGGCAGGCGAGTCGGTGCTTGTAATCACTGATGACAAAAAGTATCCGATTGGAAGTGCTCTTTATGAAGCCGCCAAAGAACTCGGTACCGATGCGCTTTTGGTGACCATGAAGCCACGTGCCGTTTCCGGACAGGAGCCGCCTGCAGCGATTGCCGCCGCAATGGCAAAAGCCGATGTCGTGCTCTGCCCGATGAGCACCTCCATCACTCACACCAATGCAAAGAAGGAAGCCGTAAAGGCTGGCGTTCGCATTGCAACGATGCCGGGCATCACCGAAGAGATGTTCCGCAAGGGCGCCATGACCGCTGATTACGGCAGGGTTATGGAACTGACAAATAAGGTGACCGAACTTCTTACCAAGGCGAAGACTGCACGGATCGAAAAGGCGGGGCACATACTTACACTCGACCTGAACGGACGCCCAGGTATCCCGAGTCCCGGCGTTTACCGCGAAAAGGGACAGGCTGGGAACCTTCCGTCCGGAGAGGCATACATCGCCCCGATAGAAAACGGCTCGAATGGCACGATGCTTATCGACGGCAGCATGGTCGGCGTTGGCCTGTTAAGCTCTCCCTTAACTGTGACCGTTAAAAATGGGAAACTCCAAAGTATTGAGGGAGCTGATGCCGATAAGCTGTCCATTCTTCTCAGAAATGAGAGCAACCGCACGCTTTGCGAGCTTGGCATCGGCACGAACTATGCCGCGCAACTAATTGGCGTGATCCTTGAGGACGAGAAAGCCTATCATACTGTTCATATCGCGTTCGGCACCAACAACGGCTTTGGAGGAACCAACAAAGCTGACTGCCACATGGATGGTATCATCAAAGATCCGACGCTCTATTTGGACGAGCAGCTCGTGATGAAGGACGGAGAATTTATGATCTGATTTTGAGGAGGGATTTCTGCATGAGAAAATATAAAGTCGGTTTGATCCGCGTTTTGACAACAAGCGATCCCGAACTCCTGACTCTGCATGGAAAGCTGCTTGAAAAGTACTTTCCATTCTTTGAGGTTGAGTCTCGCTGTATTCCGAACCAGCCGGAGGGAATCCACGACGATGAAACAATGGTGGTCGGCGTTCCCAAGGTGATTGCTATGGCAAAGCAGATGTGTCAGGAGGGATTTGAGGCCGTCATTGTCAGCTGTGCCGGCGACCCCGGTGTTGCAGAGGCAAGGAAAGTCGTGCCGATCCCCGTCATCGGTGCCGGAGCCAGCACCGCCGCGCTCTGTATGGCTTATGGAGAGCACCCCGCTGCACTGGGGATTACATCCGAAATGCCTGAGAGCTATATGCGCATTTTTGGCAGCCGCTCCGCAGGAAGCAGCCGCGGCGATGGAGTTGAAAGCGTGCTTGATTTGATGACGCAGGCGGGCTACGCGGCGACGGAGAAAGCGGCGCGCACACAGAAAGAGCATGGAGCTGACGCGATCGCGCTGAGCTGCACCGGTATGGCCACCATCGGGATAGCACCGACATTGGAAAAGGCACTTGGCATTCCCGTGCTCGATCCCGTCCTGTGCGAAGGGCTGATGACTTATTTTGAACTCCTGCGCAGAGAGAATTTACAATAACTGAAAGGATGGCACTGCACTATGCTGATCAAGCAAATCATTGACGTTTATGATCTCCTCGACGATAGCCGCGTAGATGGACGAACCGTTGTGGATTATCTTCGGACGATCGACCCAGAGGTCAATGCCGAGACCTATCCTCTGACTGGTCCGCGAGGAATTACGCATATGCTCAAGGTCCGCATTCCCGGAAGCGACGGAAAGTCGTCTGGCGGAAACACACCGACGCTTGGTATTTTGGGACGTCTCGGTGGGCTGGGAGCCAGACCAGAAATGATTGGGTACGTGTCTGATGGAGATGGTGCGCTTGCGGCGCTCGCCATTGCCGTAAAGCTTCTTGATATGAAGAAGAAGGGAGATGTGCTCCCGGGCGATATCTTTATCTCTACGCATATCTGTCCCGACGCGCCGACAAAGCCGCATGATCCCGTCCCGTTCATGGGTTCTCCGGTTGAGATATACCAAGTTAATCAAGAGGAAGTCTCTCCTGAACTGGATGCGATTTTCTCAATCGACACCACCAAGGGAAATCGTGTAATCAATACACGCGGCTTTGCCATCTCCCAGCCGGTCAAGGAGGGGTATATTTTGCGTGCCAGCGAAGGACTTTTGGATATCATGCAGCGTACAACCGGACGTCTCCCCTATGTATTTCCTGTCAATACACAGGACATTACGCCGTACGGCAACGATGTACACCATATCAACAGCATCATGCAGCCGTGTACCTGTACAGATGCACCCGTAGTCGGTGTTGCAATTACGACCGAGACAATGGTTCCCGGCTGCGCGACCGGATGCAGTCATTTCGCAGATGTGGAGGAAACGGCGCGCTTTGTTCTGGAAGCTGCGAAGTCCTATGGTCGTGGGGAGTTTGAATTCTATGACAAGGCGGAGTTTGAGAGAATGGTCGAACTTTACGGCTCCATGAAGCAGTTGCAGACTCTTGGGGCAACTGCCACCTGACCGCACCCAAACGAAAAATCATGGCAGAGATTTTTCTACACATTTGCAATAACTCAGTACCCTTATGGGTACTGAGTTCAGTCTGTCGAAAAAGTCCAGTTGGTGCTGGGCTTTTACTGATAGATATGGTACAATAGAGTCGGGTGATGCAAGATGCTGGAACGCGGGAAAATGGATCGAGATCTGGTAGAGTTCGTAGTCATAGACCAACTGGTGCCGAAGGAGCATTTGCTGCGAAAGATAGATGCAGCGGTGGACTTCACACAGCTGTATGAAATGGTGGAGCCGCTCTATTGTGAGGATAATGGGCGCCCCAGCATTGACCCGGTGGTGTTGTTCAAGATGGTGCTGATCCAGCATCTGTACGGCCTTCCCTCGCTGCGGCGGACGGCGGAAGAAGTAAGCCTGAATGTGGAAAACCGCCGGAGTCTATGTTATTTTTCCCGTTCTGTCCATCGCTGCTCTGGCCGGTGTGTTCCTCACCTATCATTTTCGGCCCTACGGCAACCTTGCGGACGGTCCGATCTACAACGCGAAGACCAAGGAAATCGAATGGGTGCAGGAATGTTCTTTGTCCAACGCGCCCGGACCGTCCGGAGTGTACCGGACGGAGCCGTTCACAAGGAAGGACTGCGATGCCTTTGCATCAGAATTTGTTGGGCGACAGGGAGCGGAAATTCGATTCGGTACTCCCGATGTAGATTACTATGACAGCAGAGCGTTTTACTCTGACCACCGCACCTATGCCCTGTGGGTGTATTACAACGATCACTCTTACGAGTACACGGATTATCGCGTGGACAGCGAACTACGATACAGCGGAAAGGGCGGAGCGATCACAGAGGACGACCTTCGTGCCGCTCTGGATAAGTTGGGTATCGAGATCCCCGATGCGGCCAGTTTTGTCGCCGTGGACGAGAGCGAGGGAAGGTACGCTTTTCGGGCAGAATGTGTAGTAGAAGACGATGTGCTTACCAATGGGGAATTGGTCTGCTGGGTGGCAGACGGCGGTATCCTCTACGAGGTAGACAACCATCTTTCTGTCAGCACCCTTCATGGAAATGCTGCAGTTATCTCTTCCCAAGAGGCGTATGAGCGCCTTTGTGCCGGGCGGTTCTCTTGGCGTGATGTGCCCATGTTCAACTATTTGTCCCCACGGCAAGTGCGAGTCACTGACTGTAAGCTCGAATATATGACCGACAGCAAGGGATTCCACCAGCCCGTTTACTTGTTCACCCTCTCAGATGAAAATGATGCCGCACTGCGGGGCGGTACCGGTTGGACCACTTTCGTTCCAGCTTTAGCCGGATAGCAGATTCGGCGAGAGTCGAGGATCATCAAAGTCTGCATATCCAATAAAATGTTGTCGCACAGATAAACTTGGGATCAAAGAAAAAATAAGTCGAGGGAAATTCCCTCGACTTATTTTTTCGTGCCCTGTACCGTCCGGTCTGCCCCATAGGTCACATTGTGTACCTATGAACATGAACCATTCCGGATGCGGGCTTCATCTTCCACTAACAGGATCTTTTCCATGGGTCATCCCTCCTTTCGCTGTCATGATAACAAAAACTTGTGTCGAAATGATGACCCTCAGAAGTATTATAGTTCTATCTGCAGCATTCATCAAATAAAACAGCGCAGTTCCCGCGTGGAAGCTGCGCTCAGTATGACCCGTTAAGGGGTTTCCTGCTGAACAATGTATTCTTTCAGCACAAAGGGGATATAGAAGCCACCATAGTCCTCAAGGTAAATAACCATTTCATTCTCTGGGTTTTGATACAGTCCGCAGCCTCCATATTTTTCGTCAAGATTTGTGCCTGAGAAGTCCACCGTGGGACTTCCGATATTTCTGTGTAAGATGCTTCTGAGATAACCCAACTCTACACTGCCCTCCGGGATCTCCGATACCGTTTCTCGACTCCGAGCATAAACTGCGCCATTAACCGCAATCTCTTCTCTGTATGCAAAATGGTCAAAGATGCCATATCCAATGCAAAGAGCGAGGATCGTCGCAATCACCGCAGTCAGAGCAACTAATCTTTTCTTCTTTTTCCAGGCACCCTTAAAACGCTTCAACTGTTTTGCATCTCCGTCCGCTGGCAGCACGAACGCATTTTTCATGTTTTCATACTCTTTTCGGCAGGCATCACAGGATGTTAAATGCTCCTCGACAATGGCCCTGGTATCATCGCTGACGATGTTATCCACATACAGCGGAAGCATATCTCTAACCGTGTTACAGCTAAACTCACTCATGGTTTACCTCCTCCATGTACTCTTTGATCTGCATCTTTGCCCTATAAAAGACAACTCTTGCCCAACTCGAACTTTTGCCAAACAGCATACCGATCTTATCAAAAGGGAGTTCTCCGAATACCCGAAGGGTAAAGACTTCCTTATACGGCTCCTTCATATTGTGCAGGAAGGTATGAATCTGGATAGCACACTCCTCGTCCATCATTTGCTCAACGAACACAGACTGCGGCGCAGCAATATCCACCTCTGGACAGCTTTCGATACGTTGTAACAACAGCCGTATTACGGTTGCT
>ENA-UONX01000234-UONX01000234.1-human-gut-metagenome-genome-assembly--contig:-P74old-NODE-234-length-87076-cov-21.944324_pt1 | contig 87076 bp, 74 predicted proteins | sample MGYA00242466_ERZ724013 | MGnify/ENA metagenome assembly ERZ724013 | reverse complement strand
AATCGACTGACCTTTCTTTTTTACCCAACAATATCTTTAATTAAGGGAGACGGGGCTGTCCTGCCCGGATGTGCAGCTGCTGCCGCAGTTGGCGGATCTGTTCCATGTGACACTGGACGATCTGTTTGGTCGGGAGGCCCCACAGCCCCAGCGGACGGCGGAGCAGGAGGAGGCGGAGCGCACCCTGCCGTGGCCGGACGACGATACCCTGTATGCGGTGATGTACCACGGGCATCAGCTGCTGACGGAGGACCCGGCGGTGCTGAAGGGCCATCGGGAGGAGCTGCGGTTCGTGTACGACGGTCCGGCGGTGAATGTCAGCAGCTGGTTCGACGTGGTGTGTGAGAGCGGCCCGGTGGAGGGCAGCGTCACCGCCGGAGGAGACGTGAAGTGCGGCGAGGTAGGCGGCAGTGTCACGGCTGACGGAGATGTGGCGTGTGACGCCGTAGGCAGCGGCGTGCAGGCCGGCGGTGATGTGCATTGCGCCGGTGTGGAGGGCAATGTCACCGCAGGCGGCGATGTGGCCTGCGGCGAGGTGACGGGTGACGTCCGGAGCGGCGGCGATGTGGCCTGCGGGAGTGTAGGCGGCAGCGTCCGGGCCGGGGGAGACGTGGTGTGCCGCAAGGGCGGCGACGGCTTCGTATTCACGACCGGTGAAAGGAACGTGGAGGTTTCCGACGTGGCGGAGACGGTGGAGGATATCCGCCAGACGGCCAAGGGGTTGAAGGACAGCCTGCGGGAGATGTTCCGCAGGAAGCCTTCCGAGGAGGAGTAAACTGTAACAGTTTTGTATCAAATTGTAACGGATTTGTATATATTAGATGAAAAGTGAAAGAAAAACGGAAGAAATATAGACGTTTTTGCGAAAAAACTATTGACGGGCGCAGACGGGTATGGTAAGGTCTTTTACAGAGGAGCACCGTAAAAAAGAGCTTTGAAGTGAAGGAGGATCATATTATGAAACGTTTCCTGATGCTGGTGCTGATGCTGTGCGTGGGACTGTGCGCCGGCTGCGCCCAGAATCAGCAGCCCGATCCTCAGAAGCCGGAAAACGGTACGCTGACGGCTGAGGAGCTGGAGGAGTTTCAGGCGATGTTCACGCCGGGCAGCTGGTACAGTCAGGCCACCACCAGCAGCTATACCTCCCCGAAGGATATCGACCTGCACCACCTGTTTTACGACGGCATCGGGTTCTCCGGGCTTCCCTATGGCCACACCTATCTCACCGACCGGGAGCGGGCGTATCTGACGTCACTGGATCCGGAGTCGGTCATGCAGTACTTTCGGGCGCCCCGGCAGGTGATGGACGCCGTGCTGAAGGAGTATTTCGGCGTGTCTCTGGCGGAAACCAATCAGGCGGGGCTGTCCAAATTCATCTATTGGGCGGAGACAGATAGCTATTACGTCGCCCACACGGATACCCGTATGACCTCCGTGACCCTCACCGGCGGCGAGCGGGCGGAGGACGGCACGGTGACGCTGCGGTATGACGGTGGCGTGATCGTCCTGATCCACCACGACGGCCACGACACCGCAGAGTATACGGTCCATTCCCACCAGTGCGGATGACAGAGCGATATGAAACCACACATCCTCCGGAGTTTTACTCCGGGGGATGCTCTTTTCCCGGAAACAAATGGTTGTAACCGGTGGAAGAGTATGATATAATGTGACGGAAAGAACCAGCGGGGAGCCGCCTATCTGAAAAGCAGGAGGAACGAACATGAACGAGGTATGGGATCTGAGTATCCTTTACAAGGATTTTGACGACCCGGCGTTTACCGGGGATATGAAGGCACTGGACGAGGCCATTGCGGCGGTGAACACGCTGGCCGGTGAGGCGGCGGGCATGGAGCACAGCCAGCTGGTGCATCGCTTCCTGCAGGTGCAGGAGCGGGTGGAGGAGCTGGCCAACAAGCTCTTCATCTTCTGCAGCCTTCGGTGCAGCGCCAACACCGCCGATACCAAGGCCAACAGTCTGGGCGACCAGCTCAGCGCCAAGCTCAGCGGCTGCGCCGCCGCCAACGCATCCCTGCGCCGGACGGTGGCGGAGCTGGAGGATCTGGACGCCATCATGGACGCCGACCCGGCGCTGGAGCCCTATCGCTTCCTGCTGGAGTCCATCCGCCGGGACAGCAAGTACCTGCTCACCGACCGGGAGGAGGAGTTGTTCGCCCGGATGAACATCTCCGGTGCTTCGGCGTGGGAGAGCCTGCGGGATAACCTCACCAGCAGCGTGAAGGTGGAGTACGACGGCGGCATCACCAACCTGTCCGCCATCCGCAATCTGGCCTACGATCCCGATCCCGCCGTCCGCAAGAGCGCCTATGAGGCGGAGCTGGCGTGCTATGACAAGATCAAGGACTCCGTGGCCTATGCCCTCAACAGCATCAAGCTGCAGGTCATCAACGAGTGCCAGGTCCGGGGCTATGCCTCCCCGCTGGATAAGGCCCTGTATCAGAGCCGCATGAAGCGGGAGACGCTGGATGCCCTGCTGGGGGCCATGGATGAGTATCTGCCCAAGTTTTGGCAGTATCTGCGGGCCAAGGGCAAGGCGCTGGGCCACGAGAACGGCCTGCCTTGGTACGAGCTGTTCGCCCCCATGGGCAAGAGCGACAAGAAGTACACCACACAGGATGCCAAGGACTATCTGCTGAGCATCTTCAGTGGCTTCGACAGCCAGCTTCACGACATGGTGGAGCGTGCCTTCGACGAGGCGTGGATCGACTTCTATCCCCGCAACGGCAAGGTGGGCGGTGCCTTTGACTGCGGTGTCCCCAGTGCCAAGCAGAGCCGGGTGCTCACCAACTTCGACGGCGCCTTCGGTGATATTGTGACGCTGGCCCATGAGCTGGGCCATGCCTTCCACGATCAGCAGGTGTTCTCCCACCCGCTGGTGTGCCAGGAGTACACCATGCCCGTGGCAGAGACGGCCTCCACCTTCAACGAGGTGCTCACCGTCAGCGCCGCCATCGATGCCGCCGAGAGCAACGACGAGAAGCTGGCTCTGATCGAGAGCCAGCTGTCCGACGCCTGCCAGATCATCTGCGACATCTACTCCCGGTATCTGTTCGAGTCCGCCGTGTTTGCCGCCCGGCCGGAGGAGTTCCTGGATCCCGACCGCCTGTGCCAGATGATGCTGGAGGCCCAGAAGAAGGCCTACGGCGACGGGCTGGATCAGACCTGCCTGCACCCGTATATGTGGCTGTGCAAGGGCCATTATTACAGCGGCGGCCTGAGCTTCTACAACTTCCCCTATGCCTTCGGCGGCCTGTTTGCCCGTGGCCTGTATGCCAAGTATCAGCAGGAGGGCAAGGACTTCGTGCCGCTGTATAAGAAGATGCTCCACGCCACCTCCGTCACCTGCGTGGAGGATACCGCCAAGATCGCAGGCATCGACCTGACGGATAAGGCCTTCTGGCGGCAGGGACTCCAGTCTCTGGCCGATGAGATCGATCTGTTCTGCCAGCTGGTGAAGTAAACCGTATTCCCCGAGCATCCCCCCCTGTCCGCCGCAAGGCGGTCAGGGGGGTCGTCTTTTGGAAGGAGATGGCACCACCATCGCCGCTTTGATGGGCTTTTCCCGGTTCGTCAGCGGATTTTGCTTGAAACAGGGGGGATAGCCTGCTATAATAAATTAGTTATTATATGCAAACATGAAAGAGGTGAGAGACTCGTGTACCTTCGGGCTTTGGAAATCCAGGGCTTCAAGAGCTTCCCTGATAAGACGGTGCTGAACTTCGGTGAGGACATCACGGCCATCGTGGGGCCAAACGGCTCCGGCAAGTCCAATATCTCCGACGCCATCCGCTGGGTCATGGGCGAGCAGAACAGCCGCCAGCTGCGGGGAGCCAAGATGGAGGACGTGATCTTCGGCGGCACGGAGAAGCGCAGCCAGATGGGCTTTGCACAGGTGACGCTGGTCATCGACAACACGGAGCACATCTTCCCCGGCCGGGACGAGGCGGAGGTGGCCGTCACTCGCCGCTACTACCGCAGCGGGGAGTCGGAATATTACATCAACCGCCAGTCCGTGCGTCTCAAGGATGTCAACGAGCTGTTTATGGACACCGGCATGGGCAGGGAGGGCTACTCCATCATCGGACAGGGCAAGATCGACGAGATCCTGTCCGTCAAAAGCGGTGAGCGCCGTGAGGTGTTCGAGGAGGCGGCGGGCATCAGCAAGTACCGCCACCGCAAGGAGGAGTCGGAGCGCAAGCTCCAGCGGACGGAGGAGAATCTGGTCCGCATCAACGACAAGATCGCTGAGCTGGAGCTGCAGGTGGAGCCCCTGCGGAAGCAGGCGGAGACGGCGAAGAAGTATCTGGTGCTGCGGGACGAGCTGCGGGTGCTGGAGATCAGCGTGTGGCTGGAAAATCTTCAGGCCCTGAAGGTCAAGGCCCGGAAGCTGGAGGCGGATCACCAGTCCGCCTGTCAGGATAAGCAGCGGGCGCAGGCGGCGCTGGATGAGGTGTATGCCGCCGCAGAGACCTGCGTGGAGCAGGTGCAGCAGAACGATATGCAGGCCGAGGCCCTCCGGGGCCGGATGTCCGGACTGGAGACGGCTGCCGGGGAGGAGGACGCCGCCATCGCCGTGCTGCAGACGGGGGTGGATCATAATCAGGAGTCCATGACCCGGCTGGAGCGGGAGATGGCCGACAGCAGCAGCCGCACGGAGGATCTGCAGGGGCAGATGGATGCCCTCACCCGGCGCACGGAGGAGATCGACCGCCGGACGCAGGAGCTGACCGGCGAGCTGGAGGGCTGGATGCAGCAGCTGCAGTCCATGACTCAGCGTGCCGGCAGCGCCGTCCGTGAGGCGGAGGCCCTGCGGGCCAGAGAGGCGCTGGCCACGGCGGCTGCCGCCGATGGAAGGGCGCAGCTGTCAGGACTGGAGGCCCAGTCTCAGGCGGCCCGCACCCGACTGGAGGAGGTGGGCCGTGAGCTGGAGCAGCTGCAGGAGCGCCGCCAAACCGAGGAGAGCGCAGCAGCGGAGAACCGTAAGGCGCTGGAGGAGGCCCGTGAGGAGGCCGCAGCGGCGGAGAACGTCATTCAGGGCCACGGCCTGAAAATGGGCGGGCGACAGCGCCGGGCGCAGGAAAGCGCCCAGCAGCGGGAGCAGCTGAGCCGTCAGGCGGCGGCCATGGAGGATCGCATCCGCCTGCTGACGGAGATGGAGAAGGAGTACGAGGGCTTTTCCCGTGCGGTGAAGCTGGTGATGCAGGCGGCGGACAAGGGCGGCCTGCGGGGCGTACACGGCCCGGTGGCCAGCCTCATGACCACGCAGGAGCAATACACCGTGGCCATCGAGATCGCCTTGGGCGGCGCCCTGCAAAATATCGTGGTGGACACGCAGAACGATGCTAAGTCCGCCATCGGCTACCTGAAGCAGCGGGACGGCGGACGAGCCACCTTCCTGCCTCTGGACGCTGTCCGGGGGGAGAAGCTGCGGGAGAGCCGCATCGAGGAGGAGTACGGCTTCGTGGGCGTTGCCTCGGAGCTGGTGCAGTATGAAAAGCGCTACGACGGCGTGTTCCAGAACCTGCTGGGGCGCACGGTGGTGGTGGAGGATCTGGACTGCGGCGTCACCATGGCCCGGCGGTACCAGAACCGCTTCCGCATCGTGACGCTGGACGGGCAGGTCATCAACCGGGGCGGCTCCATGACCGGCGGCAGCGTCAGCCGCAGCGCCGGTGTACTGTCCCGTGCCAACGAGCTGCAGCGGCTGGCAGGTCAGCTGGAGCAGCTGCGTGGGCAGCTGGCGGATGCCGACCGCCGGGCGCAGGAGACGGGCCGTGAGCTGCAAAAGGCCCAGTATGAGCTGGATGTGGCCAAGGAGCAGCAGCGGGCGGCAGCCCAACAGGTGCTGACACTGGAGGGCCGGCAGGAACACCATGAGATCCTGCTGGAGAATCTACGCCTGTCTCAGGACGGCCTGCAGCAGGAGCGGGAGACTTTGACCCGGCGCCTACAGGAGCAGGAGACGCAGATGCAGGCGGTGCGTCAGGAGATCGCCGCCCACGAGGGCGAGGCGGAGCGCCTGTCCCGTCAGGCGGAGGAGAGCCGGGCCGGGCAGAGCGACCTACAGACCCGGACAGATGAGATCTCCGGCCAGATCACCGAGCATAAAACGGCGCTGGCGGCGCTGGCGGCGGAGCGGGGGACCTCACTCCACAGTCGTCAGGAGTTGGAGCGTCTGCAGGTCCAGATGCATACAGACCGGGCCGGACGGGAGGCGCTGCTGGAGCGGTTCCGCCGGTCCAATGAGGAAGCCGACCGGGAGATGGATATCCATCGGCAGAAGGCGGAAGAGCTGCGGGCCGGATGCCGCCAGCTGAAGGAACAGCTGGCATCGCTGGCGGCGGAGAAGCTGGAGCTGGAGCGCCGCCGCACCCAGCAGAATCAGGAGATGCAGCGCTGCAATGAGGAGGTCCTCCACACGGAGCGTGAGGCGGCCCGGCTGGAGCAGCAGAAAAACGCCGCCGCCATGGAGGAGAAGAATATTCTGGATAAGCTGTGGGAGCGGTATGAGCTGAGCCATTCCGAAGCCCAGAGCCAGCGCATGGAGCTGGAGAGTATCCCCAAGGCCACCCGCCGCATCGGGGAGCTGAACCGGGAGATCAAGAGCCTTGGCACTCCCAACATCGGGGCCATCGAGGAGTTCGACCGGGTGAATACCCGCTATACCTACCTCTCCGAGCAGCGGACGGACGTGGAGAAGGCCAAGGAGGAGCTGACGGGGGTCATTGACGAGATCACCCGCCAGATGACGGAGATCTTCGCCCAGCAGTTCAGGCTGCTCAACGAGAGCTTTCAGGAGACATTTCTGGAGCTGTTCGGCGGCGGCAAGGCCCGGCTGGAGCTGGAGGACGAGAACGACATTCTGGGCTGCGGCATCGAGATCAAGGTGCAGCCCCCCGGCAAGCAGCTGAAAACCATCACACTGCTGTCCGGCGGCGAAAAGGCCTTCGTGGCCATTGCCCTGTACTTCGCCATCATGAAGGTGCATCCCACGCCTTTCTGTGTCATGGACGAGATCGAGGCGGCACTGGACGAGACCAACGTGGTGCGCTACGCCCGGTATATGCGCCGCATCGCCGGTAAAACGCAGTTCATCGTCATCACACACCGCCGTGGCACTATGGAGGAGGCCGACGTGCTGTACGGCGTCACCATGCAGGAGCGTGGCGTCAGCCGCATCCTCACCATCAACCTCAATGATATGGCCAAGGAGCTGAAGATCAAATAACCGGGCGGCAGCCCGATGCAAGGAGGAAGCAGCCATGGGACTGTTTGCAAAATTCAAGGAGGCGTGGCTCAAGCCCATGTCCTTCGACTCCCTCAACGAGGGATTCTACGACGATCTGGAGGAGGCTCTCATCCTGGCGGACGTGGGCATGGATACGGCGGTAGACGCCGTGGCCCAGCTGAAAAAGCGGGCCTATGCCAAGCTGCTGACCCACGAGGAGGACGTGAAAAACGCCCTGCGGGACATTCTGGCGGAAAAGCTGTCGGTGGGCGATCCTGCGCTGGACCTCTCTACCCGGCCCAGCGTGGCCCTCATCATCGGAGTCAACGGCGTGGGTAAGACCACGTCCATCGGCAAGCTGGCCCACCGGCTGAAGAATGAGGGCAAGAAGGTGCTGCTGTGCGCCGGAGATACCTTCCGTGCCGCCGCCGCCGATCAGCTGGAGATCTGGGCGGAGCGGGCCGGTGTGGACATCGTGCGCCAGAACGAAGGAGCCGACCCCGGCGCCGTGCTGTTTGACTCGCTGGCGGCGGCCAAGGCCCGGAATACGGACGTGGTGCTGTGCGACACGGCAGGCCGCCTGCACAACAAGGATAACCTGATGAAGGAGCTGGCGAAGCTCCGCAAGATCATCGACCGGGAGGCCCCCAACGCCGCCAAGGAGACGCTGCTGGTGTTGGACGCCACCACCGGCCAGAATGGCCTCATTCAGGCCCGGCAGTTCAAGGAGACGGCGGGTCTGACGGGCATCATCCTCACCAAGCTGGACGGCACCGCCAAGGGTGGCATCGTCATTGCCATCGCACAGGAGCTGCAGGTGCCGGTGAAGTTCGTGGGCCTTGGCGAGGGCATCGATGACCTGCGCCCCTTTGACGCAAGGGAATTCGTCAACGATCTTATCTGAGGAGGAAGGCATATGACCCGTGCAGATGGACGAAAATATAATGAGCTGCGCCCGGTGGAGATCACCACGGGCTTCATCAAATTCGCTGAGGGCAGTGTGCTGATCCGCTGTGGCGACACGGTGGTGCTCTGTAGCGCCAGCGTGGAGGAGCGGGTGCCGCCCCATGTGGCCCCCGGCTGCGGCTGGGTGACGGCGGAGTACTCCATGCTGCCCCGTGCCAATCGCCAGCGCTCCCGCCGGGACATCGACAAGCTGAAGCTCTCCGGCCGCAGCGCCGAGATCCAGCGCCTTATCGGCCGCAGCCTCCGCGCGGCGGTAGACCGCCGCCTGCTGGGCGAGCGCACCATCACCGTGGACTGCGACGTGCTGCAGGGCGACGGCGGCACCCGTACCGCCTCCGTTACCGGCGGCTTCATCGCTCTGGCACTGGCCTGCCGCAAGCTGGTGGAGGAGGGGGTGCTGGCCCGGACGCCGGTGAAGCACTTCGTGGCGGGCATCTCCGCCGGCATCATCGACGATGTGCCCATGCTGGATCTGCCGTACAGCGAGGACAGCCGGGCCATGGTGGACCTGAACTGCGTCATGAACGAGCTGGGGGAGATCATCGAGCTGCAGGGCACCGGCGAGGGCCGGGCCTTCACCGCCAGAGAGCAGCAGGAGCTGGTGGAGCTGTGCGCCAAGGGCTGCCGGGAGTTGATCCGTAAGGAGAAGGATATTCTGGGGGAGGTACTGTGATGAAATTCGTATTGGCTTCTCATAATCAGGGCAAGCTGGCGGAGATGCAGCGCATTTTGGGCCAGCTGGGGGTGGAGGTAGTGCTCCAGTCCGAATTGGGGCTGGCGCTGGAGCCGGAGGAAACCGGCATCACCTTCACGGAAAACGCCCGCATCAAGGCCGAGGCCGTCATGCAGGCCAGCGGCCTGCCCGCCATTGCCGACGACTCCGGCCTGTGCGTGGACGCCCTCAACGGCGCCCCCGGTGTGTACTCCGCCCGCTATGGCGGCTTGGACGACGATGTGGCCCGCTACCGGCTGCTGCTGGAAAACCTCCGGGGAGCCGGGACCCGTGCCGCCCACTTCCACACGTCGGTGGTTTGCTGCTTCCCCAACGGGAACGTGCTGGAGGCCGAGGGCGACTGCCACGGCACCATCGCCTATGCCCCGCAGGGGGAGAACGGCTTCGGCTACGACCCGGTGTTCTTCGTGCCGGAGCTGCGAAAGACCTTCGCCCAGCTGACGCCGGAGGAGAAGAATGCCATCAGTCATCGGGGCGTGGCCCTGCGGGCCTTTGGTGAAAAACTGAAAGAATATATGGAGAATCATTGATATGGAACTGACAAGCAAGCAGCGAGCCCAGCTGCGTGGGATGGCGTCCACGCTGGATACCATCGTCCATGTGGGCAAGGACGGCATCGGGGAGAACCTCATCAAGCAGGTCAACGACGCCCTGGAGGCACGGGAGCTCATTAAGGGCCGGGTGCTGGAGAACTCCATGCTCACCGCCCGTGAGGCGGCGGAGGAGCTGAAGGTAGCCGCCCGGTGCGAGGTGGTGCAGGTCATCGGCAGCAAATTCGTCCTCTATCGGATGCAGCATGACAAGGCCAAGCGGAAGATCGAGCTGGTCAAGGACCGGAAGAAGAGCGTGTGATATGAAGATCGGTATTTACGGCGGGACCTTTGACCCCATTCACCGGGGCCATATCACGGCGGCGCAGGCGGCGGCGCAGCAGTTGGGGCTGGACCTTCTGCTGCTGATCCCCGCCAGCATCCCGCCTCATAAGGCGCTGCCGGAGGGTGGCGCCGATGCCGCCCAGCGTCTGGAGATGGCCACGCTGGCCACGGTGGAGCTGTCCTGCCCTGCACAGGTGCTGGACGTGGAGGTGAAGCGGCGGGGGAAGAGCTACACGGCGGATACCCTCCGCACCCTGCGCCGGCAGTACCCGGAGGATGAGCTGTGGCTGCTGATGGGAACGGATATGTTCCTGTCCCTGCAGGACTGGCGTGAGCCGCAGGAGATCCTGCGCCTTGCCCGTGTAGCGGCCTTCAGCCGCACCGGGGACCCGGAGCAGCAGCGCTTTGCACGGCAGAGGGCATATCTGGAGGAGACCTTCGGGGCGCAGGTGACGGTGGTGGAGAACCCCCATGTGGTGGATATCTCCTCTACCCGTCTGCGGCAGCTGCTGCCGGAGGGCAGGGAGTACCTGCCGGAGGCGGTGTACGGCTACATCCTGCGCCAGCGGCTCTACGGCACCCATGCGGAGCTGAAGCACCTGACGCCGGAGGAGCTGCGGCCCATTGCCCTGAGCTTCTTAAAGCCCAAGCGGATGCCCCATGTGCTGGGGACGGAGCAGGAGGCCATCCGGCTGGCCCGGCGCTACGGGGCCGACGAGACGGATGCCCGCATCGCCGCCCTCCTCCACGACTGCACCAAGAAGCTGGATATGGAGCAGCAGCTGGCCCTGTGCCGCAGGTACGATATCCGGCTGGACGAGCTGGAGCAGCACGCCCTGAAGCTGCTGCACGCCAAGACCGGTGCCGCCGTGGCCCGTGACCTCTTCGGCGTGAAGGACGCCGTTTACGAGGCCATCCGCTGGCACACCACCGGCAAACCGGATATGACCCTGCTGGAAAAGGTCATCTATCTGGCGGACTACATCGAGCCCAATCGGGACTTTCCGGGGGTGGACGAGCTGCGCCGTGCGGTATACGACGATCTGGACAAGGGCCTCCTGATGGGCCTGTCCGACACCATCGACGAGATGGAGCGCATGGGCAATCCCGTGCATCATGATACGCTGGAAGCGAGAGATTTTCTGTTAAGAGGTGAAGCAAAATGAAAAATGCCAAGGAGCTGGCGCTGTTGGCAGCCCGTGCGCTGTCGGATAAAAAGGGAAAGGAAATTCAGGTGCTGGAGATCGGGGAGCTGACCACGCTGGCGGACTACTTTGTCATCGCCACCGGCTCCTCCAACACCCAGATCAACGCACTGGTGGACAACGTGGAGAAGGTCCTGCTGGAGGAGGCGGAGGAGGATCCCCTGCACCGGGAGGGCTACCGTGGCGGCACGTGGGTGCTGCTGGACTACGGCTGCATCGCCGTCCATGTCTTTAACGCCGAGGCCCGTGAGTTCTACGGGCTGGAGCGCCTGTGGCGTGACGGTACACCGGTGGATCTGACGGGCGTGGTGGATGCCAAGGAATAAAACAACTCCCGGCGAAACGCTTGACAAATCCATCGAAGGATATTATCATAGAACTGTATTGTCAAAAGCGATGAAGGGAAAAAGGCAAGGCAGACCTGCCCCAAGAGAGCCGGCGTGTGGTGCGAACCGGCGGAGGTGCCTTGCTGTACTGGCCCCGGAGCCTCCCGCCTGAACAGGGCGGGACGTATGGCCTGCGTTAAAGCCGCCTGAGCGTGAGGGGAGAAGTCCCATCACGGAAGCAGGGTGGTACAGCGAGTTGCTTCGCCCCTGACCGCAGCAGCGGCCGGGGGCGTTTTTTTACCGCTCAGTTATACATTATCATAGTAAGGAGAGAAAGCAGCATGAAGTATGATTTTGCCGCCATTGAAAAGAAGTGGCAGAAGCGGTGGGAGGAGACCAAGCCCTACGCCGCCGTCACCGGGGACAAGCGCCCCAAGTTCTACGGCCTCATCGAGTTCCCCTACCCCTCCGGTCAGGGCCTCCATGTGGGCCACCCCCGGCCCTTCACGGCCATGGACATCGTCACCCGTAAAAAGCGCATGGAGGGCTACAACGTCCTGTACCCCATCGGCTTCGATGCCTTCGGCCTGCCCACGGAGAACTACGCCATCAAGAACCATATCCACCCCGCCATCGTCACCAAGCAGAACATCGCCAACTTCACCAGCCAGCTGAAAATGCTGGGCTACGGTTTCGATTGGGACCGCTGCATCGATACCACCGACCCCAGCTACTACAAGTGGACCCAGTGGATCTTCCAGCAGATGTTCAAGCGTGGCCTTGCCTATAAGGCCACCATGCCCGTCAACTGGTGTACCAGCTGCAAGTGTGTGCTGGCCAACGAGGAGGTGGTCAACGGCGTCTGCGAGCGCTGCGGCAGCGAGGTCATCCGTAAGGAGAAGAGCCAGTGGATGCTGAAGATCACCGCCTACGCCCAGCGTCTGCTGGACGATCTGGAGGACGTGGACTACATCGAGCGTGTCAAGATCCAGCAGCGCAACTGGATCGGCCGTTCCACCGGAGCCGAGATTACCTTCCAGACCAACATCGGTGACGAGGTCACCGTCTATACCACCCGTGCCGATACCCTGTTCGGCACCTCCTATATGGTCATCTCCCCGGAGCATCCCCTGCTGAAGAGCTGGCAGCCCCACATCAAGAACTGGGATGCCGTGGCCGCCTATCAGGAGGAGGCCGCCCGCAAGTCCGACTTCGAGCGTGGTGAACTGAACAAGGAAAAGACTGGCGTCCGGCTGGAGGGCATCGAGGCCATCAACCCCGTCACCCACAAGCCCCTGCCCCTGTTCGTCTCAGACTACGTCCTCATGGGCTACGGCACCGGCGTGGTCATGGGTGTCCCCGGCCACGATCAGCGTGACTGGGAGTTCGCCAAGAAGTTCGGCCTGCCCATCATCGAGGTGGTGCAGGGCGGCGACGTCACCAAGGAGGCCTTCGTGGCCAAGGATGACAGCGCCATCATGGTCAACTCCGGTTTCCTCAACGGTATGACCGTCAAGGAGGCCATCCCCGCCATGAAGAAGTACGTGGTGGAGCAGGGCTTCGGCAAGGAGAAGGTGAACTTCAAGCTCCGTGACTGGGTGTTCTCCCGCCAGCGCTACTGGGGCGAGCCCATCCCTCTGGTGAACTGCGAAAAGTGCGGCTGGGTTCCGGTGCCGGAGGAGCAGCTGCCTGTGGTACTGCCGCAGGTGGAGAGCTACGAGCCCACCGACGACGGCGAAAGCCCCCTCAGCAAGATGACCGATTGGGTCAACACCACCTGCCCCTGCTGCGGCGGCCCCGCCAAGCGGGAGACGGACACCATGCCCCAGTGGGCCGGCTCCAGCTGGTACTTCCTGCGCTATATGGACCCCCACAATGACAAGGCGCTGGCCAGCAAGGAGGCGCTGGATTATTGGAGCCCCGTGGACTGGTACAACGGCGGCATGGAGCATACCACTCTGCATCTGCTGTACTCCCGCTTCTGGCATAAGTTCCTCTATGACATCGGTGTGGTCCCCACCAAGGAACCCTACGCCAAGCGCACCAGCCACGGCATGATCCTTGGCGAGGGCGGCGAGAAGATGTCCAAGTCCCGCGGCAACGTAGTCAATCCCAACGATATCGTGGCCCAGTACGGCGCCGACACCATGCGCCTGCACATCATGTTCATCGGTGACTTCGAGAAGGCCGTCACATGGTCCAACGAGGCCGTCAAGGGCTCCAAGCGCTTCCTGGATCGCTGCTGGAACCTCATGGAGCTGGCGCAGGAAAGCGATGAGATCTCCGGGAAGAACGCCTCCATCATCCACAAGACCATCAAGAAGGTCACCACCGATATCGACGACCTGAAGATGAACACCGCTATTGCCGCCCTCATGGCCATGGTCAACGAGTTCTACTCCTCCGGCCTGACCCGCGGCGACCTGCAGCAGCTGATGCTGATGCTCTCTCCCTTCGCCCCCCACATGGTGGAGGAGATGTGGGAGCTCACCGGCTACGCCGCCAAGACCGGCAAGATGGCCATGCAGATGCCTTGGCCCACTTGGGACGAGTCCAAGACCGTGGACTCCCACGTGGAGATGGCTGTGCAGGTCAACGGCAAGCTCAAGGGTACCGTTACCGTGGCTATGGACAGCGACGAGGAGACGGTGAAGGCCGCCGCTCTGGCGCTGGATAAGGTTCAGAAGGCCACCAACGACATGACGGTCGTTAAGACCATTCTGGTGAAGAATAAGCTCATCAACCTCATCGTCAAGCCCGCCAAGTAAAAACGCAGAAGCGCCGCCTCCCACGAAGGGAGGCGGTGCTTTTTCTGCCCGAAAAAATCCCCCTTTCCCCCCAGAAAATGTGGTTTTTTATATGATACTGCATAAGTACGTTCTAAACCTTTGTGTCAGATCGACGAAAATCGATGTCCCCTCTTGCATACAGCCAGAAGAAGTGCTAATATCCATGTATAGACAGTGCGCACCGAACCGCCCATGGGCGGTTATCATTTCAATGAAATGATAAAGGATGTTCCGAAGAGAATACGGATTCCCACGTTGGGCTGCGCCTCTTTGCAAAGACATGAACAGAAATGTCATTGCGGAAATCGCCGCAGCGCCGCCAGCGGCGGATGTAGCAAGGCGATTTCGAGGGTGTGTCCCGATTTTCATGACACGAAGTGGCTGAAAATCATCTGGCACGACGGTGTAGACCGGTCCGCAGTCGGGCTGTGGCGATCCGTACTCCCCTTGAGACGCCCCATCGGTCACACATAAGAAAATAGGAGGAAGATATCATGACAAATCGCAAGTCCACCAAACGGGCCTTGCTGGGCAGCGTCATGGCTATGGTTCTGTGCCTGGCTATGCTGGTAGGCGCTACCTTCGCATGGTTCACCGACACCGCAAGCACAGGTGTCAACAAGATCCAGGCCGGTAATCTGGATATCGAGATTCAGGACGAAAACGGCAATGCAATCAAAAATCTGGCATGGAAAACGCAGGAGGGTACCGCTTTTGACGAAGAGCAGAATCCCCTGTGGGAGCCGGGCTGCACCTACACCCTGACCCCCTTCCAGATCGTCAACAAGGGCAATCTGGCCCTGAAGTACAAAATCGTTGTTACCGGTCTGGAGGGTGACTCTGGCCTGCTGAAGGTCATCACCTTTACCTATAAGACGGCGGATGGAGCTACCTTTGACATCCATCAGGAAGGTCACCTGACCGCCAAGGGTACGGATAAGGCATCGACCGGTCTGATCACCCTCACCGGTACGATGGATACCACCGCAGGCAATGATTACATGGGCAAGGAGCTCAAGAACATCACCATCACCGTGGTGGCTACGCAGGACACCGTAGAGAGCGACAGCTTCAACAACAGATACGATAACGCTGCCGAGTATCCCGAAAAGGTACCCACCACCGTTACCGTTGCAACGGCTGAGGAACTGAAAACGGCACTGACCACCCTCACGGATGCAGGCTCCGGCGACAACAAGGTCATCATCAACGAGGATATCACGCTGGCAGAGGGCGAGACCTGGACGCCCATTACGGTGGATGGTTATCGTGGCGCTGGTGTCATTACGGTGGAGGGCAACGGCCATACCATCTCCGGCCTGAACAACGCTCTGTTCGCCGGCGGTTTTGCCGGTACCTCCGGTATCGTGATCAAGGATCTGACGTTGGATAAGATGACCATCAACGACAGCACCAATACACAGGGCATCGGTGCATTCATCTGCAATGTGGATTCCATGCCGAAAATCGATCTGGTCAACTGCCATTTGACCAATTCCACCATCACCAGCACCGCTGGCGCTCGTGTGGGTGGCCTTGTGGGCTGGTCCTCCGGCTATAACAACCCCAATGACGGCCCGGTGGATACCTATGTGACCATCACCAACTGCTCTGTGGAGAACTGCGAAATCACGGCCAAAGGCTCTGTGGGCGGTATCATCGGTCACGCCGGTGCAAACCCCGCCACCTATCACTCCATCACCGACTGCACGGTGACGAATACCAAACTGCACTCCACGGATAATGGTAGCTGGCGTGTCGGCGTAGTGGTGGGTACGGCCAATGTTGGCCAGGTCACCATCAACCATACCGTTTCTACCGGCAATACCCTTGCACAGGACAGCAAGACCGCTCCTGCCGGTCAGAGCGAGCTGTACGGACGCTTTGTTCCCGGCACCACCGGTAAACTGACTATTGACGGCATTGCAATAAAGGACTAAATCAGTACCGTTTTGAATGCAAGTCCCGCCTGTATCGACAGGCGGGACTTTTTTCGCAATTCCCGCCGTTTTTTCTGAAAATGCCTTGACAAGTACCATACTTCCCGGTATAATATCCCCTGTTAAAGTCATGTATAGTGGCTCTTAAAGAGCACCCTGGAAATAGCCGGGTGCATCGGAGGGAGGGAAAAATAGATGTCCGAAGTACACGTCAAGGAAGGCGAGTCCCTGGATAGCGCTCTGAAGCGTTTCAAGAGAAGCTGTGCGAAGGCTGGCGTTCTGGCTGAGGTGCGTAAGAGAGAGTGCTACGAAAGCCCCAGCGTGAAGCGCCGCAAGAAGTCCGAGGCTGCCCGCAAGAACAGAAACAAGAGATATTATTGATCTCACTGCGAAGGTCTGAGCATCTGCTCAGACCTTCGTTTTTTCTTCCTGCATTTTTTTGCAGCCTTCGATTTTCTAACTCGAAAATGCAGCGGCATAAAAAGAGACAGAAAATTTTTCTCTGTATAATTTTATCGGAAAATTTTTTCTGCTTAAAATTTCTCAGTCCCAATTTCCTCGATGAGAATTTCTCCTTGTCCAGTGCGTCCAGCTGGACAAATTTTCTTCGTCTGTCGGACGCAGCGGAGGTACGGCTTTCGGGCAGAAGCTGTCCGCCAGTGCCCCAAATCGTCAGCCTTCCCCGGTGAAGAGAGATCCCGTGAGATCCTCCACCTCCGGCAGCATCACGAAGCCCTCCCGGATGCCCAGCGCTTGCCCCATCTCTATTTTCCGCCTCAGTGTCCCGGCATCGTCAAAGAGAACGAAGTGCGTCTGGCCGCCCCGGCGATAGGTGAAGTACCGGGCGCACAGATCCTCGGCATAGAACACGGACCGCCCCTGCATCCGTATGGCCAGCTCCTCCCGGCTCAGCCGTATCCCCTCGCCGCTGGGGCAGGGCAGGGGGAAGTCCATCATCAGCCGCTCCAGATCCAGCGCCAGCCGCTGAGCGCCGTAGGCGGCGCAGGTCTCCTCCAGACGACCCTGCAGGCTGCCGCCAGAGAGGGCGGTACACAGCAGCACTACCGTCTCCGGCGAGGCAGCGGCGTAGATCTCCGGCACATAGAGGCGGCGGCCGTAGGCCCCAAGCAGCGGCGCCAGCTGCCGGATCAGGGCCGCCCGATCCTCCGCCCACCGGCCCTCCGGCAGCTCCTCCAGATCCAGCACCACCCCGGAAAAGCCCCGCCGCAGACACATCCGCACCAGCTGACGGGCCAGCGGCTCCGGCTGCTCCACTGCCGGGGCCTGCCGGTCAGATACCACCATCAGGCCACCCCGCAGCGCCGCCGGGAGGGGCGCTGCCAGCAGCTGGGAGCCCGGCCCGATGCGGTAGGCCGCATGGGCCAGCTGGGCCGTGGCGGCTCTGGCCTGCACCAGCCGGTCCGGTGCGGCGGTGAGATACAGCGTCATGTTCAGTCCCCCTTGTCATCCGGCGGATTTCATGGTATGATAGCGCTGACAGGCAGAGAGGAGGCCCGGAATGATGCGGAAGCGTTCTCCTCTGCCCGTGGATGCCATAGGCAGACTATGTAGGCAGGAGCGGATGTATGCGAGTATCACTGGTGCCGGACCGGCTGTTTGAAACCTATGAGGAGATCACCCCGGAGTATCTGCGGCAGCGGGGTATCCGTCTGCTGCTGAGCGATCTGGACTATACGCTGGCTCCTAAGTACGTCCCTCACCCGGACGACCGGGTAAGGGAGTGGCTGCGCCGCATGGAGGAAGGCGGGGTGCAGGTGATGATCCTGTCCAACAACCGCTCCTCCCACCGGGTGGAGACCTTTTGCCGGGAGCTGGGCATCCCCTATGTGGGTCATGCACAGAAGCCCCGGACCACAGGCTTTCACCGGGCCATGGAGCAGGTCGGGGTCACCGCCGCCGAGACGGCCATGATGGGGGATAAGCTGCTGACGGATATGCTGGGGGCCAATCTGGCGGGGGTACTGGCTCTGATGGTGGAGCCTGCCGGAGGGCCGAAGGGCGCATGGAACCGGGTGCTCCACGCCTTGCAGGCGCCCTTTAAGGCCGTCTGCCGCCGCCGACACACATAATTTCCCCGGAAAGCGGGAAAAAATATGGCAAAGCCCTTGCCAAAACGGGACATATCATGTAAAATATAACTGCTGTGCTAATTCATGAATCCGAGGAAATGCTCCCACAGAAGGAGATTTTCTCATAATATGGGAGGATACAACTATGGCAACTATTACTGCCGGTGATTTCAGAAACGGCAAGACCTTCGAGTACGAGGGCAAGATCATGACGGTCGTGGAGTTCCAGCACGTCAAGCCCGGCAAGGGCGCTGCTTTCGTCCGCACCAAGATGAAGAACGTGGTGACCGGCGCCGTCACCGAGACTTCCTTCAACCCTACTGCTAAGTTCGAGGAGGCCTTCGTGGAGCGCAAGGACATGGCTTACAGCTACAACGACGGCGACCTGTACTACTTCATGGATCAGGAGACCTATGACATGGTCCCCCTGAACAAGGATATTCTGGGCGATGCCTTCCGCTTCGTCACCGAGAACACCGTCTGCAAGGTGCTGAGCTACAAGGGCAGCGTCTTTGGTCTGGAGTGTCCCAACTTCATGGATCTGGAGGTCACCGAGACCGAGCCCGGTCTGGCCGGCAACACCGCCACCAACACCCTCAAGCCCGCCACCGTGGAGACCGGCGCTGAGGTGAAGGTGCCCCTGTTCATCAACATCGGTGATAAGATCAGTATCGACACCCGTACCGGCGAGTACATCGGCCGGGCCAAGTAAGGAAAGGACCACCGTACTTAGAAAGGAGAACAAACATGGAGATTTCTGAGAAGGTAGCGTATCTGAAGGGTCTGGCCGAGGGGCTGGCTCTGGACACCGAGTCCAAGGAGGGCAAGCTCATTGCCGCCATCATCGACGTGCTGGACGATATGTCCGGGAAGTTCGAGGATCTGGAGGACGAGCTGTGCGACGTGGAGGACGGTCTGGACGCCGTCAGCGACGACCTGTGCGAGGTGGAGGAGGCCCTCTACGAGCTGGAGGACGATGACGACGAGTATGACGAGGACGAGGATGACGACGAGGAGTACTTCGAGACCACCTGCCCCGTCTGCGAGGAGGAGATCGTGTTCGATGAGGACACGCTGGAGAGCGGCGAGATCCGCTGCCCCAACTGCGGCGAGAAGCTGGAGTTCGACCTGAGCGATCTGGCGGACGCCGAAGATGAGGATCAGGAGTAAGCGGCTGACCTGCAGCAGAAACAGTGATGAGAAGGCCCGGCGCATGATGCGCCGGGCCTTTTTGCGTGCTGTATGGGGGAGTGCTGGGCCGCAAGGCGGTGGATGGCGTACAGGTCACGGGCGGTCTGCCGTCCAATGGTATGCCAGCCGGGGCGTTCCGTCCCGCACATGGATCGTGCCGCAGGGGAGGAAGCCGTTCTCTTCCAGCAAATGCTGCATGGTGCGGTTGTCGGCGTGGGTATCCGCTCGGACATTCCGGGAAATGGCCTTGCAGTAGTCCGCAGCACAGCGGAAGAGACCGTGTGTCCGGCCGTCCCCGGCCAGACGGTGGATGGTGAGATAGGGGGCGTCGTTCCGCCAGGCGCCCTCTATCCGGGAATAGGTGGGCTCGGGGGTATCCAGCAGCGCAAACACCCCATGTATCCCGGCTTCATCGCTAAGGACCCGGCAGATGCCCTGAGCGATATCGGAGCGGATCAGCTCCGGCGACGGATAGGAGCGCCCCCACTGGGTGGGATTTCCGGTTTGCAGCATATATTCCTGCGCCGTGCGATAGATGGCCATAAGCTGCGGCTGATCGGCGGCAGCGGCTCTGCGGATGGTCAGCATGGAGGGCTCCTTTCATGGTGGAGATGTACATCGGCGATAAGGAGAGTATAGCATATCCGGGCGGCCGCCGCAAGAACGCATCGGATGGTGGGGCTTTCATAAGCTGCGGAAAGGGCTGAAAAAAGCGCACGGAATAGCCCGTGCGCTTTTTCGTTGTGGGATTCGTAGAAATGGTGTCTTGACGGCCACCGGCGCTTGACGGGGGGAGGGGATTGGAGTAAAATAAGCCCACAAAGGTGGGGTGGGGGAGTTTGTGCCTGCCCCGGAGACGGAGGGGAGAGCATGGAAGGCGGTCTGAAACGGTTTTTCGAGGGCAGCTGGCAGGAGGCGCAGTCTCTGCTGGGCGCACACCGCACGGCGGAGGGCTGGTGCTTCCGGGTCTATGCCCCCAATGCTCGGAGCGTCCGGGTGGCGGGGGACTTCAGCGACTGGCAGGGCCTTGCCATGAACCGCTGGCCGGAGGGCATCTGGGAGACCACGGTGCCGCAGGCCCAAGTGGGGCAGTCCTATAAATATGTGGTGGAGGGCGCCGACGGGCGCACCCGCTGGAAGGCGGATCCCTACGGCGTTTACAGCCAGCTGCGTCCGGCGAACGCCAGCCGTCTGTGGGAGATGGCACCCTATCCGTGGCGGGATGCGGCATGGCGGGAAAAGCGCCGCCGGGAGCCTCTGTGGGAGGGGCCGCTCAACATCTACGAGGTGCATCCCGGCTCCTGGCAGCGGCAGGAGGACGGTAGCTTTCTCACCTATCGGCAGCTGGCGGACCGGTTGGCCCCCTATGTTCGGGACATGGGCTATCACGCCGTGGAGCTGCTGCCGGTGACGGAGTATCCGCTGGATGACTCGTGGGGGTATCAGTGTGTGGGGTATTTTGCACCCACCGCCCGCTACGGCACCCCGGAGGATCTGAAATATTTCGTGGATCGGATGCATCGGGCCGGGATCGCCGTGATCCTGGACTGGGTGCCGGCCCACTTCTGCAAGGATGAGCACGGGCTCATCGATTTCGACGGCACCTGCCTGTACGAGTACGGCGACCCCCTGAAGCGGGAGCACGCCGGATGGGGGACACGGGTCTTTGACTTCGGTCGGGGCGAGGTGCGGAGCTTCCTGCTGTCCTCGGCGGCGTGGTGGCTGCGGGAGTACCACATGGACGGCCTGCGGGTGGATGCCGTGGCGTCTATGCTGTATCTGGACTATGACCGGCAGGAGTGGCGGCCCAACGTCTACGGCGGCCATGAGAATCTGGAGGCCATCTCCTTTTTGCAGGATCTGAATCGGATGGCCGCCGCCATGGATCCGCCGGCCCTGACGGCGGCGGAGGAGTCCACGGCGTGGCCCAAGGTCACATGGCCCGTAGAGGAGGGAGGTCTGGGCTTCGACCTCAAGTGGAACATGGGGTGGATGAACGACATCTGCCACTATCTGAAAATGGATCCGTGGTTCCGCCAGTACCACCACAAGGATGTGACCTTCTCCATGGTGTACGCCTTCTCGGAGCGGTTCGTGCTGCCGGTGTCCCACGACGAGGTGGTTCACATGAAGGGCTCCCTCCGGGGGAAGATGCCCGGCGACGACTGGCGGCAGCTGGCGGGGGTGCGGGGCTTTTACCTGTACCTGCTGGCGCACCCCGGCAAGAAGCTGACCTTCATGGGAACGGAACTGGCCCAATGGCACGAGTGGGATTTCGCCGGACAGCTGGACTGGTATCTGCTGGAGCAGGAGGACTGCCGCCGGACTCATGAATGTATCCGGGAGCTGAACCGCTTTTATCGGAAAAACCGGCCCCTGTGGGAGAACGACAGCGACTGGAATGGCTTCGAGTGGCTGGTGGCCGATGACAACCACAGCAACGTCATCGTGTTCCTGCGGCGGGATCGGGCGGGCCATGAGCTGGTCTGTGCGGTGAATTTCTCCCCGGAGGCGTGGGAGGACTACCGCTTCGGTGTGCCGGGGGGCAAGCGGTATTATGAAGAGATGTTCAATACCGACAGCCTCCAGTGGGGCGGCTCCGGTGTGTGCAATGAGGGGCTGCTGACCGTGGAGGACGTTCCCTCCCACGGGCGGGAAAGGTCCCTGAGGATCAGGATCCCGCCGCTGGGCGGGGTGATCCTCAAGGGCCGGTCCAGGCGGCCCGCAGAATCGAAAAACGGAACGGAGGGACGGACATGAAAAAAGAATGTGTCGCCATGCTTCTGGCCGGCGGACAGGGGAGCCGGCTGTATGTGCTTACCGGCGACATGGCAAAGCCTGCGGTACCCTTTGGCGGGAAGTTCCGCATCATTGATTTTCCCCTGTCCAACTGCGCCAACTCCGGTATCGACACCGTGGGCGTGCTGACCCAGTACCGGCCGCTGGAGCTCAACAGCTACATCGGCAACGGTCAGCCGTGGGAGCTGGACCGGCTGGACGGCGGCGTTCACATTCTGCCGCCCTACCAGAGCGCCACCGGCGCCAGCTGGTACAAGGGGACGGCCAACGCCATCTATCAGAACATCGGCTTCGTGGATCTGTACGATCCGGAGTATGTGGCGGTGCTCTCCGGCGACCACATCTATAAGATGGACTATGCCGTGATGCTGCGCCGCCACAAGGAGACCGGGGCTGCCTGCACCATCGCCGTGATGGAGGTGCCGTGGGCGGAGGCCAGCCGCTTCGGTATCATGTCGGTGGACGGGGAGGACCGCATCACGGAGTTTGCCGAAAAGCCCAAGGAGCCCAAGAGCAATCTGGCGTCGATGGGTATTTATATCTTCACATGGAGCAAGCTGCGGGAGTATCTGGTGGCCGACGAGGCGGACCCCACCTCGGAAAACGACTTCGGCAAGAACATCATCCCCGCCATGCTGGCGGCGGGGGAGCGGATGACCGCATGGCGCTTTGACGGCTACTGGAAGGACGTGGGGACGCTGGTGTCCCTGTGGGACGCCAACATGGATATGCTGAGTCCCGGCTCCGGACTGAACCTGCTGGATCGCCGGTGGCCTATTTACAGCCGCACGCCCTCCTGTCCCCCGGCCTATGTGGGATCCAAGGCGGACATCGGCAACAGCGTCGTGGCCAAGGGCTGCGAGGTGCTGGGCGAGGTGAAGAACAGCGTCCTCAGCTACAACACCCAGGTGGGGGAGGGGGCCGTCGTCTCTTACTCCGTGCTGATGCCCGGCGCCGTGGTGGAGTCGGGAGCCGTGGTGCAGTACGCCATCGTGGGTGAGAACTGCCGCATCGGCAGGGACGCTCAGGTGGGCGCTCCGCCGGAGACGGCACAGGATCCGGATGACTGGGGCGTGGCGGTGCTGGGACCCGGTACCGTGATAGGGGACGGGGAGATCGTCCCCGCCAAGACTCTGCTGGACCGGCATCACGGGGAGGTGAAGGCATGAACCACACCATGCACGGCATCATCTTTTCTTACGGAAAGCCCACGGGGCTGGGGGACCTGATCGCCCACCGCATCCCCGGCTCCATGCCCTTTGGCGGCAACTACCGGGTGGTGGACTTTATGCTCTCCAGCATGGTCAACGCCGGGATCCACGATGTGGGCGTCATCATGCACGGCAAGTGCCAGAGTATGCTGGATCATCTGGGCAACGGCCGCAGCTGGGATCTGAGCCGCAATCGGGGCGGGCTGACGCTGCTGCCGGCCTTCGCCTATGCCGAGAGCCGCACCTCCGCCGGACGCTTCCGGGGGAAGGTGGAGGCGCTGGGCTGCGTGCTGGAGTACCTACGGGAGATCAGGCAGGAGTATGTGGTGCTGGCGGACAGCGATCTGGTCATCAATCTGCCGCTGGAGCAGGTATTGCAGGAGCACATCGCCTCCGGGGCCGACCTGACGGAGGTTTGTACGGCGGAGCCCGGCAATCCCAGCGATACCTATCTGGAGCTGGATGAACAGGGCCGCATCGTGGATGTGGCCTACGACGTCCACACCCCGGCGGGTTACCGCTGCCTGAACGTGTGCATCCTGCGGCGGGAGCTGCTGGTGCAGCTGGTGGAGGAGTGCATGGCCCACAACCGGTACAGCTTCCGCCACCACATTTTACAGGATCAGAAGGATCGGCTGCATCTGCACGCCTATGTGTGGCAGGGGTATGCCGCCCGCATCGATACGGTACAGACCTACTACCGCCGCAGCATGGAGCTGCTGGACCCGGCGCAGCGGCGGCTGCTGTTCGATCCCCGGCGACCTATTCTGGCCAAGGAGAACGATGCGCCTCCGGCGTATCTGGACCCTGCCGGGGTGTGCGAGAACTCCCTCATTGCCGATGGCTGCGATATTCAGGGCAGCGTGAAAAACTGCATTCTGTTTCGGGGTGTCCGGGTAGAGAAGGGAGCGCAGGTGGAGAACTGCGTGCTCTTTAAGGGCACGGTGGTGAAAAAGGATGCCACCCTGCGCTGCGTCATTGCCGACAAGGCTGTGACCATCCGGGAGGGACGCACCCTCATTGGAGACGAGAACTATCCTGTGGTGGTGGCCCGCAACGCTACCGTATAAACGAATCACGTCCCTCCCCGCAGGCTGCGGGGAGGGGACACAAGGAGGTAACGGCATGGATATCTTATATGTGACCAGCGAGGCGGCTCCCTTCTGCAAGACCGGAGGTCTTGCGGATGTGCTGGGAAGTCTCCCGCCGGCGGTGGCTGCCGGTGGGGATCGTGCGGCGGTGATCCTGCCGCTGTACGGGCAAGTTTCGGACGCATGGAGAGAGAAAATGCGCTGGCACGGCTATACCTATGTGGACCTGGCGTGGCGGCATGAGTACTGCGGCCTGTTCTCGCTGGAGTATCGGGGCGTCGTCTGGTATTTTCTGGATAACGAGCGGTACTTCCGCCGTGGGGCGCTGTATGGCCAGATGGACGACGGAGAGCGGTTTGCCTTCTTTTCCAAGGCGGTGGTGTCGGTGCTTCCCATGCTGGAGTGGCGGCCGGAGGTGATCCACTGCAACGACTGGCAGACTGCACTGGTGCCGATTTACTTGAAAACTGTGGCTGAAAACGTTTCCACCGTGTTCACCATTCACAACATCGAGTATCAGGGCAAGTACGGCGCCGACACGGTGGAGGATCTTTTCGGCCTGAACCGGGGAGACTGGTACGAGAGCGGCGTTCTACAGATGGATGGGTGCGTGAACCTCATGAAGGGGGCCATGGTGACGGCGGACGCCGTGACCACCGTCAGCCCCACCTACGCCACCCAGCTGCGGGAGAGCGCCTATGCCGCCGGACTGGACAGCGTGGTGCGCAGCATCCAGTGGAAATTCTCCGGCGTGCTCAACGGCATCGATATGGTGAGCTATGACCCGGAGTGCGACCCCGATCTGCCCGCCCGATACACGGCGGCGGAGTCGGAGGGGAAGACCTTATGCAAGGCGGCACTTCAGCAGGAGCTGGGCCTTGCTCAGGAGGAGGGGACACCGGTCCTCTCTATGGTGACCCGGCTGGTGGGACACAAGGGCGTGGATCTGGTGTGTCAGGCGCTGGATGGCATCATGGCCACCGGCTGTCAGCTGGTGGTGCTGGGCAGCGGTGACGGTGGATATGAGAATTTCTTCCGCCACGCTCAGAACCGCTATCCGGGACGGCTGTGTGCCTGGATCGGCTACAACGAAGGCCTGTCCCGCCGCATCTATGCCGGCAGCGACCTGTTTCTGATGCCCTCTAAGAGCGAGCCTTGCGGCCTGTCGCAGATGATCGCCATGCGCTATGGTGCTGTACCCATCGTCCGGCAGACCGGCGGTCTCAACGACACCGTCCGATCCTGTCAGGTGGGGCAGCCCGACGGCAACGGCTATGTCTTTGCCGCCTACGACGCCGGGGCCATGCTGGACACCATCGGGCAGGCGGTGGGCCTGTACCACGGCGATGCAGAGGGCTTCCGCATGGTGCGGCGGCGGGGCATGGAGGGCGATTTCAGTTGGGATCGCAGCGCCGGGGCCTACCGGAATATTTATGGAAAGCTGCTGGGGCGGTAAGCCCCGGATGCAATACAGGAGGATATCTATGACTTATACGAAGGAAACATTGCAGGAGGCCATCGTGCAGAAGCTGCGGCTGAACTACGGCTGCACGGAGAAGCAGGCCACCGACGGAGAGATCATGAAGGCCTGCGCTCTGGTGCTGCGGGATATCATGGCCGAGCGGGGGGTGCGTACCCGTGAGGAGGTGGACAGTCAGGAGAAGCGGAAGGTCCACTATATGTCCATGGAGTTTCTCATGGGACGCAGCCTGATGAAGAACGCTTACAATCTGGAGCTGCTGGAGCCGCTGACAGGGGCCGTGGAGGCGCTGGGCTTCAAGGCGGCGGACATCTTCGACATGGAGCCGGATGCCGGTCTCGGCAACGGCGGTCTGGGCCGTCTGGCGGCCTGCTATCTGGACAGCATGACCACGCTGGAGATCCCCGCCACCGGCTACTCCATCTGCTACGAGCTGGGTATCTTCAAGCAGAAGATCGTGGACGGCCAGCAGGTGGAGCTGCCCGACGACTGGAAGAATCTGGGCGATGCGTGGCTCATGCCCAAGCCGCAGGAGACGGAGGAGGTTCACTTCGGCGGCAAGGTCCGCACCCGGTGGGACAACGGCCACCTGATGGTGGTGCATGAGGACTATACCCGTGTGCTGGCGGTGCCGTGCGACATGGAGATCGCCGGGTACGACACCCAGCAGGTGAACACCCTGCGGCTGTGGGACGCCAAGAGTCCCAAGCCCATCGACATGAAGCTGTTCAGCGAGGGGCAGTACCTGCGGGCCGGGGAGGAGCGGGCCATGGCGGACGTCATCTCCAAGGTGCTGTATCCGGAGGACAACCACTATGAGGGCAAGTCCCTGCGGCTGAAGCAGCAGTATTTCTTCGTTTCGGCCACCATGCAGTCCATCACACGGCAGCACATCCAGACCTACGGCACCCTGAAAAACTTTCACGAGAAGAACGTCATCCAGATCAACGACACCCATCCGGCGCTGGTGATCCCGGAGCTGATGCGTATTCTGGTGGACGATGCGGGCCTTTCCTGGGACGAGGCGTGGCACATTACCACCTGCTCCGTGGCCTACACCAACCACACGGTACTGGCGGAGGCGCTGGAGTGCTGGCCCCAGCAGCTGTTCGAGACGCTGTTGCCCCGTGTGTGGCAGATCCTGCAGGAGATCGCCCGCCGCTGGCAGGAGAAGGTGGAGAGCTTCTATCACGACCCCGAAAAGACCGCCAAGATGGCGGTCATCTGGGACGGCGTGGTGCGGATGGCCAACCTCTGCATCGCCGGCGGTATGGCCATCAACGGCGTGTCCGCTCTGCACTCGGATATCCTGCGCCATGATGTGTTCCGGGACGCCTGCCGAATGGAGCCGGAGAAGTTCAAGAACGTCACCAACGGCGTGGATCATCGCCGCTGGCTCAGCCAGATCAACCCCGGTCTGGACGGGTTGATCCGGGAGCTCATCGGGGACGGTTATCTGACCCATGCGGGCCATTTGCAGGAACTGGACCCCTATGCTGAGGATGGGGCGGTGCTGGCCCGGCTGGAGGAGATCAAGCGCTGCAACAAGGAGACCTTTGCCCGGTGGGCCCGCCGACAGCAAGGGGTGCAGCTGAACACGGACGCTATCTTCAACGTGCAGGTGAAGCGGCTTCACGAGTATAAACGGCAGCTGCTGAACGTACTGCACATCATCGCCCTGTACCAGCAGCTGCAGGACGACCCGGACATGGACTTCCCACCACAGACCTTCCTCTTTGGCGCCAAGGCCGCTCCCGGCTACGCCGTAGCCAAGCGCATCATCCGTCTCATCAACTCTCTGGCGGATCAGGTGAACAACGACCCCATCTGCAAGGGGAAGCTGCAGGTGGTATTTCTGGAGAATTACCGGGTCTCCATGGCGGAGATGCTGATGCCCGCCAGCGAGGTGAGTCAGCAGATCTCCACCGCCGGCAAGGAGGCCAGCGGCACCGGCAACATGAAGTTCATGATGAACGGCGCACTGACCATCGGCACGCTGGACGGTGCCAACGTGGAGATGCACGAGGTGCTGGGGGACGAGAATATGTTCCTCTTTGGCCTGACGGCGGAGGAGGCCTCCCACATGAGCCGGGGCTACGACCCGTATCTGCTGTATACACGTGACCCGGTGCTGCGCCGGGTGCTGGATCAGCTGAAGGCCGGGTTCCGGGACGGCGTCAGCTATGAGGATCTGTACCAGCGGCTGCTGTTCGGCGTGGACTGCCCGGCGGATCAGTATCTGCTGCTGGCGGACTTTGCCTCCTACTGCGCCGCTTCCCAGCGGGTGACGGATACCTACCGGGATCGGGAGAGGTGGAACAGCATGAGCCTGCACAACATCGCCCGCAGCGGGATCTTCTCCGCCGACCGGTCGGTGGCGGACTATGCCGATATCATCTGGCACGTACCGTATAAGAAGTAAGCACCGGAACTGAAAAAAAGCACTCCCGGAGGACGCATTTGCATCCTCCGGGAGTGCTTTTTTACTCTATGAGGGCTTCTGCGGGAGAAGGCTTTGCAGGGGAGTTACTTCCGCAGGGCGGAGTCCACAACAACGGCACGGGCCTTGGCCAGCTTCAGATCGTGCTGGAGCCGGGCGGGAGGCACCTGCTCCCGCAGCTGGGGAACGGTCATGCCGTAGAGGGCGGCCATCTCCCGATACTTCTCCTCCAGCTCCTCCTCGGTGACGGTGATGCCCTCCTGGCGGGCGATCTCCGTCATGGCCAGCTCATACCGGGCAGCGGCCACGGCGTTTTCACGGGCGTGATCCCGCAGATCCTCCATGGTCAGCTGCGCTGCTTGCAGGTAGTCAGACAGAGAGGCGCCCTGACTCTCCAGATGCTGCTGGAGCTCCTGAAGGATGCCGGTGAGCTGGCTCTCCACCATGGAGTCGGGCAGCTGCACCTCCATGCCCGCCACCACCTGCTGCATCAGGGCCTCGGCAAAGGCGTTGGAGGCAGCCTGCTGCTTTTGCAGGATGGCCTGCTCCATGATGCTGCGGCGCAGATGGGACACGTCCTCGAAGCCCTGCTCCTGTGCAAAGGCGTCCGTCAGCTGGGGCAGGCTCCGCCGGACGATGCGGTGGGCTTTGACGTGGAAGGTGGCATCCTTGCCCGCCAGCTCCGGCACATACTGGGTGGGGAAGGTGACGTGGACATCCCGCTCCTCCTCCGGACGAATGCCCGCCACCTGCTCCTCGAAGCCGGGGATGAACATCCCGCTGCCCAGCAGCAGGGGATAGCCTTCGCCCTTGCCACCCTCGAAGGGTACGCCGTCCACGAAGCCCTCGAAGTCCAGAGTGACCTCGTCGCCCATGGCGGCCCGGTCCTGCTCCTGCTCCACCAGATGCTCCGTCAGGAAGCGCTGGATGGCCTCGTTGGTGTCATCGTCGGAGAGCTCGGCATTTTCCCACGGGGCGGACAGGCCCTTGTACTGGCCCAGCTTCACCTCCGGATACAGGTCGATGAGGGCGGTGAAGGTGTAGCCGTCTGGGCCGATGGTCTCCACGTTCAGGGCGGGAGGGGCGGCGATCTGGATGTCCTCGGAGGCAATGGCCTCCACCAGTGCGGCGGGGAAGGTCTCGTTCACCGCCTCCTGATAGAACAGATCGTGGCTGTATGCCTTTTCCAGCGCCTCACGGGGAGCCTTGCCCACGGCGTAGCCCTCCACAGGGTACAGGGCCTTGACCTCCTGATAGGCGTCGTTCAGGGCCTTCTCCCACGCATCACGCTCCACGGTGATGGTCAGGCGCAGCTGGCGGTTGGCCAGCTCCTCTTTCTTTTGCAGGATCATGGGGATTCCTCCATATCTTTTCATTTATAACGGATCTATTATACTCGAAATCTGCCGCCGCCGCAACCGGGAAATGGATTTGTAAAATAATTGTGACTTATATCACAGGAACACTTCCTTTTTGGGCGGGGCTATGCTATAATGCCCCTCACGGAAAATTGTTGAAATCAGGAGGATTCTCATGCAGACCATCAAGACCTTCATCAAGGACCACCCCCATATGTGGTGGGGCCTGTATCTGCCGGTGTATCTGGGGGGCTTTTTCCTTATTGAGCACTTCATCACCGACAACTATTGGGCCACTCAGACCTTCATCGATGAATACATCCCCTTCTGCGAGTACTTTGTCATTCCCTATGACTCATGGGGCTTTCTTCTGCTGGCGCTGGGCCTTTACCTGATCGTCAAGGATGCCGAGGGCTTCCGGCGGTATATGTGGAGCATCATGCTGACCTTCGGGTTTGCCACCATCTTCTGTGCGCTGGTACCCAACGGACAGGACCTGCGCCCGGCGGTGATGGAGCACCACAACTTCTGCACGTGGCTCCTCCAGAACACCTACGATCTGGACACCAACACCAATGTGCTGCCCAGCGTCCATGTGCTGGGGGTGCTGGACGCCCTCTATGCCGTTCACCGGACGCCGGGACTGCGGCGCACCGGATGGCGCACTTTCGCAGACATATGGGGCGTCATCATCATCTGCTCCACACTCTTTGTCAAGCAGCACGCCTTCATCGATGTGGTAGCGGCCCTGGTGGTGGGCGCCATCGCCTATGTCATCATCTATACGATCATCGGCGGGCGGCGGGATCGCCGCATGGCGGCAGCGGGAAAGGAGGTCCCCTGTGGAGAACATACCGATCCTTGAGGGCATCAGCCCCGATGAGGTAGAGCAGATGCGGGTGTGCTTCGGCGTCCGGGAGGAGCGCTTCCGGGCCGACGCCGTGATTTATGACATCAGCGAGGGCCGGGGAGAGCTGGGGCTTCTGACCGCCGGCAGCGCCGTCATCCAGCGCATCGACCGGCAGGGGGGACGCACCATTCTGGAGCATCTGCCCACAGGCAGCGTGTTCGGAGAGATGCTGATGTTCGAAAATGTGGCCGGGGACAGCATCACGGTGGTGGCGGCGGAGTCGTGCCGGGTGTGGTTCATGAGCGCCGAGCATCTGACCCGGCGATGCGAAAAGGCCTGCACCCATCACAGCCGACTGGTGGAGAATATGTTCCATATCATGACCGGCAAGGCCGCCGCCCTCTCCGAGCGGGTGGAGGTCCTGAGCCGCCGCAGCATCCGGGAGAAACTGCTGTGCTACTTCGGCCTTCAGACCGGCGGCGACGACTGCGGCAGCTTTCATCTGCCCTTTACCCTCAGTGCTCTGGCGGACTATATCTCCGCCGACCGCAGTGCCATGATGCGGGAGCTGCGGAAAATGAAGGAGGAGCATCTGGTGGATATCGACCGGGGACAGGTGACGCTGCACCATGCCCTTGCATGAAAAAGGGAAAGTGCAAGGAAATATTTGACGAACCATGGGCGGATGTGATAAGATAAGACGAGCGCACACGGGTGAGGAGTTCCGTGTGTGCCCATGGAACGTAGCAAGCCATGACTTTTGAGGAAAGAAGGAACATCCATGTATCGTATCGTAACGAAGGAAGCGCTGAAGCCCACTGTGATCCTGTACGAGATCGAGGCACCCATGGTGGCCAAGAAGGCCCAGCCCGGTCAGTTCATCATTCTGCGTGTGGACGAGAACGGCGAGCGTATCCCCATCACGATCCACGACTATGACCGTGAGAAGGGGACCGTCACCATCATCGTGCAGACCGTGGGCGCAACCACCGAGAAGCTGAGCCACAAGCAGCAGGGCGATTATCTGCATGACTTTGTGGGTCCTCTGGGCAAGCCCACCGAGACCGAGGGTAAGAAAAAGGTCTGCGTTGTCGGCGGCGGCGTGGGCTGCGCCATTGCCTACCCCGTTCTGAAGAAGTTCCACGACTGCGGCGCTGAGGTCCACGCTGTGGTGGGCTTCAAGAGCAAGGACGTGGTGATCTTGGAGGATAAGTTCAAGGCCGTATCCTCCGTGATGAAGGTCTGCACCGACGACGGCTCCTATGGCCAGAAGGGTCTTGTTACCGAGGCACTGAAGGAGTTGCTGGACGCCGGCAATCAGTATGATGAGATCTTTGCCATCGGCCCCATGGTCATGATGAAGTTCGTCTGCAAGACCACGGCCCCCTACGGCGTACCCACCACCGTCTCCATGAGCCCCATCATGATCGACGGTACCGGTATGTGCGGCGGCTGCCGTCTGACCGTGGGCGGCGAGACCAAGTTCGCCTGCGTGGATGGCCCCGACTTCGACGGTCAGCTGGTGGACTGGGATCTGGCTGTCAAGCGCAACCAGATGTATCATGATTTCGAGGTGCATAAGCACGAGGAAGTCTGCAATCTGTTCAAGCAGGAGGTAAAGTAAGATGGCTGCAAAGATCAATATGCGTTTGGATAAGAACGAAATGCCCTCTCAGGACCCCAATGTCCGGAATAAGAATTTCCTCGAGGTGGCTCTGGGCTACACCGAGGAGCAGGCTCTGGACGAGGCGGCCCGCTGCCTGAACTGCAAGAACCATCCCTGCGTCAACGGATGCCCCGTCAACGTCCGCATCCCGGAGTTCATCGCCAAGATCGTGGAGCGGGACTATGAGGGCGCCTATCAGGTGATCCATCAGACCAGCTCCCTTCCCGCCGTCTGCGGCCGTGTCTGTCCGCAGGAGAGCCAGTGCGAGATGCACTGCGTCCGTGGCAAGAAGGGCGATCCCGTGGGCATCGGCCGTCTGGAGCGCTTTGTGGCCGACTGGCACAACGCCCACAGCACCGAGGCTCCTGAAAAGCCCCAGTCCAACGGTCACAAGGTGGCCGTGGTTGGCTCCGGCCCTGCGGGTCTGACCTGCGCCGGCGATCTGGCCAAGAAAGGCTATGAGGTCACCGTGTATGAGGCTCTGCATCTGGCCGGCGGCGTGCTGGTGTACGGCATCCCCGAGTTCCGTCTGCCCAAGAGCATCGTGCAGAAGGAAGTGGACGGCCTGAAGGCCATGGGTGTGAAGGTGGAGACCAACATCGTGGTAGGCCGCACCATCACCATTGATGAGCTGATGGAGGAGAACGGCTTCGAGGCCGTGTTCGTTGGCTCCGGCGCCGGTCTGCCCATGTTCATGCACATTCCCGGTGAGAACCTGAAGGGTGTGTATTCCGCCAATGAGTTCCTGACCCGTATCAACCTGATGAAAGCCTATCGTGAGGATTCCGATACCCCCATCATGGATCTGAAGGGCAAGAAGGTGGCCGTGGTAGGCGGCGGCAACGTGGCTATGGACGCCGCTCGCTGCTCCAAGCGCCTGGGCGCTGACGTGTACGTGGTGTATCGCCGTGGCATGGAGGAGCTGCCCGCCCGTCACGAGGAGGTGGAGCACGCCATCGAGGAGGGCGTGATCTTCAAGACTCTCAATAACCCCGTTCAGATCAACGGCGACGAGCAGGACTGCGTCAAGTCCATGACCTGCGTGGAGATGGAGCTGGGTGAGCCCGATGCCTCCGGCCGCCGCCGTCCCGTGGAGAAGAAGGGCAGCGAGTTCGAGCTGGATGTGGACGCTGTCATCATGTCTCTGGGTACCACCCCCAACCCCCTGATCAAGTCCACCACCAAGGGCCTGGAGGTCAACAAGAAGGGCGGTATCATCGTCAACGAGGATGGCCTGACCTCCCGTCAGGGCGTGTATGCCGGCGGCGATGCCGTTACCGGTGCTGCCACCGTCATTCTGGCTATGGGTGCCGGTAAGCTGGGCGCCAAGTCCATCGACGAGTATCTGAGCAACAAGTAAGCGAGAGTTTACATAAAAAACAAGGACTGTCCCAAGGGAGAGGCTTCGTAAGGAAGTCCTCTCCCTTTGGTTTTTGTAATCGGCCGGAATGATTGGATCGTAGGTAAAATCAATCCTATTGGAGGATCACAAAATGGACAAGTACATTTATAACGAGAAAAACGGGCTTTGGTATGAATGGCAGGGTGATTACGATCTTCCCTGCCTGAAACTGCCCGAAGAAAGAACGGCGTATATCGGCGTATGGGGACAGCGGCATTTGCGGTATCTAGTATCACAGGGTATGTTACTACATTCTGCTGACAAGCGGCAAGCTGAACAGTTATCTTGCCGACATTGACCGGCAGGCAGAGGAAATGTTCCCTCGGCTGGTAAAAGAACTCGCCGAAAAGGAAGGCGTAACGGAAGCGATCAAAGCGGAAAACCAAATGCTGTGGGTACAGAAGATGAATAACATCCGCAACGCCGCTATGGAGATCGTTTCGAGTGAGCTTATATACTGTTAATACTAAGTTAGAAAAGTCGCTGTCACAGACGGCGGCTTTTCCTGTTCGGGTAGTATTCGAGAAGTCATAAAGTTTCGTGAGTAATGGAAGAAGGTAATGCTTTGAGAAAAAGATGAGAGCAATATTCTGAAAACTACTTGAGATTTTGGAGAAAATCTGCTAAAATACTTTTGTATATCTATGGGGTAGGCGAATTCATATCCTTTTGCCTTAGAAATTATGGGAGGAGGACGTGACTATGGCAAACAGAAATGCGACAATTATTGTCGGCTCGGCTCGGCAGGAGCATAGCGCCGTTTTTTCAGCGTGTCAAGTCTTATTTCATACAATTTATAACGAACCAGTTGCCGGAGACAGGGCGCATTATGCCTTGGCTTCGGCTTTTTGCGTTTGCCGGAAGGATGGTGGTTTGATATTGAAGTCCTAACCACGACCGGCAAATCGATCTTTTCCGGTTAAACCTTCTGTCTTCTCCGGCGTGTCCGCTGTCGGAGGAAGTAAATAGCGGATAGAATTATTTTGGAGGAATGAAAATGAAGAAGAAACTTCTAAGCCTTCTGCTTGCGTTGTGCCTTGTGATGGCACTTGTTCCGATGTCGGCGTTTGCTGAAGGAACTTCAGTGGATAATTGGGACGGCACAGCAGACACAAGTTGGTATACGAGTGCGCCCGATGCTTCGGAATACCATATTTCAACGGCTGAACAGCTGGCTGGCTTGGCACAGCTGGTCAATGACAAAGCTACACCTGTATCATTTGAAGGGAAAACGATTTACCTAGATAATGACCTCGACTTATCCGGCACCCAGTGGACCCCCATTGGAAATGGCAGCAACTTTGGCAGATATTTTGCTGGTACTTTTGATGGGCAGTATCACAAAATCATGAATCTGTACCATCACTATACTGGGGACGAACTTGTTCGAAATGGACTTTTCGGAGTTGTTTCTGACGGTGGTACATTAAAGAATTTACTTGTTATAGACGCTGATATTGACTCAAATGATGGTTCATTAATTGCCGGCATTTTGGCGGATTGGGTCAATGGCGGCACCGTTGAAAACTGCTACACAAGCGGAAAAATAGAAAACAATGTTGGCAGCAAGTTCGTTGGTGGGCTGATTGGTCAATGCACTTGGAGTACACAGGTAAAAGGCTGTGGATCAGACGCCAAGGTTATCAGCACAGAGTCCAATGAAGATGATGTTGATACCGTTGGCGGGCTGATTGGTCAGTGGGAAAACTCTGCGGACAGCTCGTCGATTACCGATTGTTGGTTTGGCGGTTCTGTTTCCTGCAATAATATCTATTCAGCTGTAGGTGGTATTCTCGGTGCAAACTTTGAAAACTTCTCTGGGAACAAGCCTGGCGTAATAATCAAAAATTGCATAGTTGCAACAAAAAACATCACTTGCGCTGAGCCTGGCAATATCACTTGGATTACAGCTGTTGTAAAGACCCATGTTACAGACTGCATTTGGCCGGATACCCCTCCTGATGGTGTAACGCTAGATGAAGAAAAATATCCTGATAATAAAGGCAATTACTTTGCCGTTGCTAAGCTGGTGGTTGATTGGGATGCAGGTACTGCGAGTGCCGACCCGACCTTTGACCAGTCATCGTGCGGCACTGCTGTCTCCAACTTCACCTCCGCAGATATCCTTGCTAGCTTGCAAACCAATGCCGGTGCGGGCGTTGAATGGGTTGCCGGAATCGGTCATCCAACTTTTGTGTGGGATGACAATAACATCCCCGCTGATTACACAGCTGTCGATGCAGCCATCGCAAGGGCAACGGCTCTTGATAGCAGCCTTTATACAAATTATTCTGCGGTAAAAGATTCCATTAACTCTGTTGACCGAGCAAAAAGCAAAGCCCAGCAAACAGAGGTTGATGCAATGGCAAAGGCTATTGAAGATGCCATTGCTGCCCTGCAATACAAGGATGCTGATTACACAAAGGTTGATGCAGCCATTGCCAAAGCAAATGCACTAAACAAGAATGACTACAAGGATTTCTCCGGTGTGGAAGCTGCTGTCAAGGCTGTTGTCCGTGGTAAAAATATTACGGAGCAATCCGAAGTAGACAAGATGGCAAAGGCTATCGAAGATGCGATTGCTGCTCTTGAGAAAAAACCTGCCAGTACCAAACCGGGAACATCCGATAAGAGTCCGCAGACCGGCGATACAAGCAACCTTGCACTGTGGATTGCCCTGTTGTTCATCAGCGGCGGTGCAGCCATTGGCACAACGGTTGTAAGCAGGAAGAAAAAGTACAACAGATAATTGAATAGCGTTCCCTTGCTCCATCTTCCGAGCAAGACAAAAGCGTCGTAGCAATACGGCGCTTTTTTGTTACCCGGAAGCGACAAACAGCGGCTTTTGAATGGTTGGCGGTAAAGGATACCTCCGCCAAAACAAAGCCGCTCATATCGAAAGAAAACGCCCAAAATCGCCCCGAAACCATACAGCGGGGTCAGGTTTTGGACATTTCTGCGTTTCGGGAGCAAATCGGCAATTCGGCAAGGATTGCACTTCACCTTACTCCTACACATTTTCGTATTGTTCCAATAATGTACCATGTAAAAATCGCTATTTTTGTATGCCCTATTGACAAAAGCGAAGATTAGTGATATACCATATTTTAGTGACATGGGTGGTGAATTGAGGAAAGGTCACTGTGGCGGGAATTGTGTGTGAATACTTTTCAATTTTCTGTCACAGTATGATGCCGCCTCCTGTCCACTGTCCAAATTTGAAAGGGGTATAGATAGGAAACGCAAATTTTTCTGTCTTCTGCTGACAGTAGTGATGGTATGCACCCTACTGCCAATCATTGCGCTGGCGGCTGAACCAAGCGGTAGCATTGAGAGTGCTGGTATTACTCATGCTGGCGGCTACTTGAAAAATGCTGTTTCCGTTGAACTGAAAGACGTTACCTTCACTGAGAGCGTTGCGGTTAAACTATACAGCGGCGATACTCTGCTGACCACGGCTACCTTGCAGGGAGTAAATCCCGGCAGCCATGGTTTCCTGACCTGCTGCATCGCAACCGAGACTGCTGACGAGTACTGGGCACTGACCCCCTGGACTCCCAAGGACGATGTTGTCCCCGACAAGGCTGTTCTGGTTGTCGATGGCCGCGAGCTGGCTGAAAAGACTTTCACGCTGAATGCCGAAGATTGGGCAAACCTGCCCGGCACGGTGCCCCCCTGCAGCATCGAGCGCGCCGCCATTACTCATGATAACGGTGTCCTGAAGAACGCTGTGTCTGTTGATCTGAAGAATGTTAACTTTGAGTCCAGCGTACAGGTGCAGCTGTACAGGGATGAGACCCTGCTGACCACTGCCACCTTGCAGGGAGTAACTCCCGGCAGCTATGATTTCCTGACCTGCTGCATCGCTACCGAGACTGCTGACGAGTACTGGGCACTGACCCCCTGGACTCCCAAGGACGATGTTGTCCCCAACAAGGCTGTCCTGGTTGTCGATGGACACGAAGAGAATATGAAGACCTTCACGCTTGATGCCGATGAGTGGGCAGCCCTGCCCGGCACTGCGTTCCCCTATAGCGGCAGCATCGAGCGCGCCGGCATGACTCATGATAACGGAGTCCTGAAAAACGCTGTGTCTGTTGATCTGAAGAATGTTAACTTTGAGTCCAGCGTACAGGTGCAGCTGTACAGGGATGAGACCCTGCTGACCACTGCCACCTTGCAGGGAGTAACTCCCGGCAGCTATGATTTCCTGACCTGCTGCATCGCTACCGAGACTGCTGACGAGTACTGGGCACTGACCCCCTGGACTCCCAAGGACGATGTTGTCCCCAATAAAGTCGTGCTGTTTGTGGATGACAACGAAATGGACACTATGGAATTCACTCTGGATGCTGCAGAGTGGAAAGCCCTGCCCGGCACGGTGCTCCCCTCCAGCAACGTGACCAACGGCACCACCAGCAATAATGACAAGCTGGACAATGTCCCCCAGACCGGCGACACAAGCAACCTTGTTTTGTGGATTGCCCTGTTGTTCATCAGCAGCGGTGCAGCCATTGGCGCAACGGTTGTAAGCGGGAAGAAAAAGTACAACAGATAAGAGAACAGCTTAACCTATGCGGCGGCTATCGGGAACGGTAGCCGCCGCAATCTTTTGTCTAACAAAACCTTTTAGTGTGCCCTATTTTCGAGAGCAATATTCAAAAATGGTTGACGAACAAGCGTTCTATATGGTATACTATATCCTGTTCTCATAGAAGACCCCACAACTGAATATCTGAGTGAAACTCAAGGCAGCCGCCGAAAGGGATTGCGGCTGCGCCGCTCCTGTTGCTGAGTCTGCCTGCGGGACGGAAAAAGCAGACACTGAAGGTTTCTGAATTTCAGAGCCGGTACATAGTTTCATCAAAGATAGAGCGAGAGATCATCTCCCGCTGATTTGATGTGCTGTGTACCGGCTCTTTTTGTCGTTATTGTTCGGGCCGGGCGGAGATAGCCACTGCGGGCCGGGAAAAATAAGCCAAATGTAGCCGGAAATAAAAAGCCACTACCACAGTTCTTGCAAACCTTGTACACTGGAAAGTGCCAACAGCCCAGTGGAAAGGAGCGTAATGAAAGAGACAAGTGGTAATGGCTATTCTAAAGCAGAGCAACTGCGTTTGCGAGAAGCCTCGGACCGCCTTTGCCGGGAATACGGACTGTCCGTCATTGAAAAGCTCCGCAAAGCACCCTCCCGTCCGGTATGGCTGGATGAGAAAAACGGCAAGCCTACCCGCTACAATGTCTACCGTGCCGATGTGCGGGAGGCAATGGAGTTCAGCAGAACCCCCTACTATCAATACGGTTTCCATGGATACTTATGTTGTGATTACCGGTACCATGACCCAAAATGCGATTACGATTAAAGCGGATGGGAGAAAAACGGAGCTGGTGACACTTTTCAATGTGGACGTTCAAATGAGCAGCGGCTCTGCAATCAAAACAACAGGGCAGGGTGCGGTAACGCTGGAATTGAATGGCACAAATATAGCGAAAAGCAATACCGGCGGTGCCGGTATTCAGAAGATGAATACAGATTGGCTCGTTATTCAGGTTAATAGCACGCCTGACGGCAGCTTGACTGCCGCAGGGGGGGACTACACGGCAGGCATCGGAGGCAGTTAAGAGGTGCCGATACAAATACCTTTTCTTCCATTGGATGTACCTCCATATCTTCTGGGCCTTGATCCGACCCAATATTCCGACAGGTACCACCTGTCAAAATACATATTACAACTTGCCAAAATAAAAAAGTTGGGAAAAGCTCTTGACAAAATCGAACAAAATGATATAATAAACAAGTCGCCGGTTGAGGGACTCATTTGCGAGTGTGCTGGAATAGGCAGACAGGCAAGCTTGAGGTGCTTGTGTTCGATTGGACGTGTGGGTTCAAGTCCCATCACTCGCACCATCCCTCTCCTGCGGTGAAAAAAAGAAGAACGGATATGCGCGAGTGGTGGAATTGGCAGACTCGCTAGATTCAGGTTCTAGTGCTCATTACGGGCGTGCGGGTTCAAGTCCCGCCTCGCGCACCATTCTTTTTTTCTAACTTCATATGGATATGCGCGAGTGGTGGAATTGGCAGACTCGCTAGATTCAGGTTCTAGTGCTCATTACGGGCGTGCGGGTTCAAGTCCCGCCTCGCGCACCATATCGAGTGGTCATAAGGGATTTCACTTATGACCACTCGATTTTTCTATTCTGATACGGTTTGATGTACGGAGCAGGCGGTGGCCTGCTCCTTTTCATTATGCTGTTTTCGGCTCTGTGAGGTATTCGACGGCGACTCCTTGGCGGGTATCCGCTTTGTAATGCGGATGCCTCGGCGCAGCCGGGATCTCCACATAGCCAACAAAGCGGTAGTAGATCACGATCCGCTGGGTACGATTCTTGCCGATCCCCTCCGTTTCAAACACATCAATGTGGTCGATCAGCTGCATAAACCACTCATCACTGACCTTTCCGGTGGCGTTGTCCTCATAGAGCTTTTCATAGAGCCGGGAAACGGTGTCGTTCCGGGTCATGGCCTTTTGCAGTTCCTCCTCACAGCGCTTTTGCTCCCTTAAAAGTTCCTTGTCGGTCTTTCTGGCCAGCAACTCAGCAAAGGCATCTTCGTCGTCGCTCAGATATTCTGCCACCTACACCAAGGGCGGCTCCATCATTTCCGCTTACCCGGAGGAGGCCACCGTGCTCATGCGGGCCAGCAGCGAGGATGACTTTTACAGGGCCGGCTGGTGGAACGGCATCGACGATCCCGAGGCGGGCCTGAAGGGCCATGCCGTGGCCATCGACGATCGGGCCAACGGGCTGGATATGACGGTGTTCTGCACCAGCATCACCAACAAGGCCCACCAGACCGACGACTACCGTCTGGCTACCAACGCCATTTACAGTAAGCTCCTGGGTACCGACTTCACCGTGGAGTCCGGCGAGACGCCTGAGCCCACCCCCAACCCGGATACCAAGCCCGATACCGGCAAGGATACCCAGTCTCCGGAGACCGGCGACGGCATGACCGTTACCGTGTGGGTCATGGCAGCGACCCTGTCTGTGGTCGCTGTGCTGGTGCTCTCCGCCAAGAAGCGTGCGGATCGATCTTCTTCCGCCACATAACCTGAAAACAGCCCCCTCCGCCTTACAGGCGGAGGAGGCTGCTTTTTCGGCGGGTTGCCGGAAATGGGAAAATGTGGTATGATACTAAAAAGCATTTTCCCCGGAGGTGCGTTATGACCCAACTGCAAGGCTTTTTTGAGAAGAACTTCACCCTGTCCCCGGATTACTGCGGGGCATCGGCCCGGATGTCGCCGCTGGCGGCCTTCACCATGTTTCAGGCCATTGCCGCAGAACACGCCGAGCGCATCGGCGTAGGCGGTGCAGCCATGGCCCGGCGTGGTGCCTTCTGGCTGACGCTCCACAGCCGGGTGGACTTTTTTCGGTGGCCCGCTCTGGCGCAGGAGGTGACGGCGGCCACATGGCCGGAGCACTGCGAGGGGAGATCCCTGCGCTGCTTCCGCAGCTACAGCCTGCGGCAGGGAGATCAGCTGCTGGCGCTGGGCCGCACCCAGTGGGCGGTGCTGGGGGAGAAGGGGCGGCTCATTCCCTTTGCCCAGTCTGGCTTCCCGGAGGATTTTCCCTTTGTGGAGCGGGAGGGCATCACGGAGGCCCCCGCCCGGTTCCGGGACGACCTGCTGCCGGAGGAGCTGGTGCAGCGGCATACGGTGCGCTCCACGGACATCGACATGGGCCGCCACATGAACAATGTGGCCTATGTGCGGCTGTTGCTGGACTGCTTCCCGGCCAGCGTGCTGGCAGGCGGGGAAATCGCCTCCATGGAGATCCACTATGCCGCTCCCTGCTTCGAGGGGGAGGAGCTGTCGGTTCTCTGCCGCCGGGAGGGCAGCATCTGTCGCATGGCGGTGCGGAAGCCCGACGGCAAGACCGCCGTACTGGCTGCCGTCCGCTTTCACGAAAAGTAAGTGAGCATACAAAAGCCCCGCAGGAAACGCTTTCGTTTCCTGCGGGGGCTTTTTGCTTATCCGAACACGTGGAGGATGACGCACAGCAGGATCAGGCACAGACCCAGACACGCCATCAGCAGGGCAAAGGAGAGACTTCCCTCCATCCGCTGGAAGGCGTCCAGCACAGTGCCTACGTGATCCGCCGTCTCCTCTTGGGAGTACTTGCTGTTGTGGGACATGGCCCGCACCACGGAACTATGGGGCGAGCGGCGCACGTGGTCACGGGTATCCCGCAGCAGAGTGCGGCGCATCACCAGCACCAGTAGGTCCAGCAGGTCGCACACCATCCGGCACAGGGTCATCAGCACCCGGATGAGCTGCCGGAAGAGGGGCTTGTAGACGCTCTCCTCCAAGCTGAGCCATGCCGGCCAAAGGGAGCGGTAGCGAATCTCGCCGTCCCGACGCTCCGTGAGAAGGGGCCGGATCAGCAGGAAGTATACCAGCATACCGATGGACAGGGAGATGACCACGCCCTTGAGGTTCTCCCAAGCCAGATAGTGGACGGCATGGGAGAAATCATGACCGCCGGTGAAGGAGAGGGTAGCGGCGGCGAGCTTCTCCGACAGCCCATGGGGCAGCAGACCCAGCATCGGCAGCGGTATCGCTGCCAGCATCAGCGCCGCCACGGAGAGGGGCGTTCCCCAGCGCCGGGAGGCGGCGTGGGCATCTGCCGGGGCCTTCTGCCAGAATACCGCCACATAGATCTTGGTGAGATAGGCCACCGTCAATCCGCCGGACAGCAGGAACAGCCACTCCACCGCCGTGATGGCGGAGCTGCCGGTCTCCACCGCCAGCTCTACCACAGCCTCGTGGACCAGCGTTTTGCTGATGTAGCCCAGAAAGCCGGGGATACCGGCCAGGGAGCAGGCTCCGCACAGGAACAGCCCGTGGAGCAGGGGCTTGCCCCGCCCGAAGCCACGGATGCGGTTCAGATCCAGCTGGTGGGTGTTGTAATACACCACACCGGCAAAGAGAAAGAGGGTCAGCTTCACCAGCGAGTGGTTCAGCATATACAGCACCGTACCGTGGGCGGCCAGCGCGTTGTGCTCCCCCAGCAGGGTCAGCATGGCCACGCCCACCAGAATGAACCCGATCTGGGACAGGGAGGAGCAGGCCAGAATGTACTTGAGGTTGGTGGAGAACACCGCCATCACAGCGCCCAGCACCATGGTGATGCAACCCAGTATCAGCACCAGAACGCCCCAGCTGCGGCTGCCCGGCAGCAGGTAGACGGTGACGACCAGAATACCGAAAATACCCGCCTTAGTCAGCACACCCGACAGCAGAGCGCTGGCGGGGGCCGGGGCCACCGGGTGGGCCTTGGGCAGCCAGATGTGCAGCGGGAATACGCCCGCCTTGGCGGCGAAGCCGAAGAACACGCACAGAGCCGCCCACCACAGGGACGTGCGGTCCGTCACGGCGGCGCAGGCCGCCTTCAGCGCCGACAGCATCAGCGTCCCCGTCAGATGCTGGAGCAGGAACAGGCCCATCAGCGTCACCAGACCGCCCAGAACGGCGATGGTCAGATAGGTCTTTCCGGCCTCCAGCGCCTCCGGCGTCTCCTCCTGCACCACCCACACATAGGAACCGAGGCTCATAAGCTCGAAGAACAGGAAGGTGGTCTTGAGATCCGCCGACAGGAACACGCCCAGCGTAAAGCTTAGGCAAATGAGGAAGAAGAAATAGTACCGCCGCAGATGACGATGGCCCCGGAAATACTGGGGCGACAGCATGGCGCAGATGAGCCACATGAAGCACACCACCAGCCCATAGAGCCGCTGGAAGCCGCCAAAGGTGAAGGACAGCCCCACTACGGGGGAGACGATGACCGTCCCTACCGGCAGACGGCACAGGGCCAGCATGGCCCCCAGCACCAGCAGCGCCGTGGCGATGACCAGCTCTCCGACCCACTGAGCGGAGAGTTCCCTCCGCCGTGGGATAGCGATGCCGACAGCCATGACGGCGGGCAGCATAAACAGGATCAGCAGATAGAAGGTCGTCACAGTGTCACCGCCTCTCGGATCAGATCCAGCAGCCCCTGGGGCATCAGACCCATCAGCAGGCAAGCCGCCGCCAGCACCACCATGGGTACCAGCATCTGCCACCCCGCCTCATGGACGGAGCCCTCCGGAATGGCCGGAGCGCTGTGCCGGGGGAACCATGCCCGGACCGCGATCTGGAACATATAGATAGCCGTCAGCAGCGCCGACACCAGCAGCACGCCGAAGCCGATGATGGGCAGGGGCTGATAGGTGTCCACCGCCGCCAGAGCGATGTACCACTTGCTGACAAAGCCGTTGAAGGGGGGGACGCCCGTCAGGGCGCAGGCCGCCACCGTGTAGCACACGAAGGTCACGGGCATCCGCTTGCCCAGCCCCTCCAGCTGATGGACGTACTCCCGGTGACTGTAATGCAGCACGGCTCCGGCGGTGAAGAAGGCCAGGATCTTCACCACGGAGTGGACGATGAGGTGCAGGAAGGCCGCCGTCAGCGCCGGAAGGGTCATAATGGTGGCGGCAAAGAGGATGTACGACAGGTTCGACACTGTGGAGTAGGCCAGCCGCCGCTTGAAGTGCCGCTGCTTCACCGACATACAGGAGGCGAACAGGATGGTGATAAGGGTCAGAGTCATCACCGCCTGCTGCGCCCACGTCCCCACCAGGATCTCCGTGCCGAAGGCATAGTAGATCAGGCGGATGCAGGCGAAGGCGCCGGATTTCACCACGGCCACCGCATGCAGGAGCGCCGTCACCGGCGTGGGGGCCACCGCCGCAGCGGGCAGCCATGCGTGCAGGGGCCAGATGGCCGCCTTAACGCCGAAGCCCACAAAGGCCAGCACAAACACCGTCAGCAGCAGCTGCCGGTCACCGGTGTAGCCCGCCAGATGGCCCCCCAGCGTGAAGTCCTGTGCGCCGTTGACAATGAGGAATACAAGACCGATGAAGGCCAGCGCCGCCCCGCTCATGGAGTAGACGGCGTACTTGACGCCGGCCTTCCGGGCGGTGGTGGACATGGGCTGCATCACCAGCGGCAGCGTGGCCAGCGTCAGCAGCTCATAGAACAGATACATGGTCATCATGTTCCCGGCGAAGGCCACTCCCAGCGTCACACCGAAGGAGACGGTGAAAAACGACCAGAACATGGACAGATGCTTTTCGTGGCTCATGTAGTCGAAGGCGTACAGCATGGTAAAGGGCCACAGGGTAGCGGCCAGCCCCGCAAAGAGCCGGGAGGCGCCGTCCATCCGCAGGGTGAGGGTCAGCTCCTCCGTGAAGCGCAGCAGCTGGAAGCTCTCGCTGCCGCAGCGGAGGATGGAGAGCCACGTCACCGCCGAGGTCAGGCAGATCAGCACCCCATAGAACAGATGGCGGCTGCGGCTGTTGGGGAAGCGGATCAGGTACGAGACAAGCCCGCCTACCAGCGGCAGGAAAATGGGAAGCGTCAGATAAAGTCCGTTCATTTACCCGCACCTCCTTAAAGCACCTGCGCTGCCAGAGACTGGAACAGCGCCGTCAGCCGGTCGGGGAACAGACCCAGCACCAGACACACCGCCGCCAGCACCACCAGCGGCAGGGTCATGGCCGGAGGCTCCCGGAGCCGTGGCTCCCCGGCGAAACCCTCGCCGGGGAAGAAGCCGCTGACGATGGGAGCAAACAGGTATCCCGCCGTCAGCAACGCCGATACCAGCAGCACCGCCGGGACCAGATAGGCCAGAGGGCCGCCGAGTCCGTCCAGTGCCGCCAGAGAGATGGCCCACTTGCTGACAAACCCCCCGAAGGGCGGGATGCCTACCAGCGACAGAGAGACGAACACCAGACACAAAAACGTCACCGGCAGGCGCCGTCCCAGTCCCCGGAAGTCCTCCACGTTCCGCAGCCCCGCCAGATGGATGATGACACCGGCAATGAGAAAGAGGCCAATTTTGGCCCATGCGTGGAAGAATACCTGCAAAAGACCGCCGGTGAGGCCGTCCTCCGTCAACAGGAACAGCGCCGTCAGCACATAGGAGATCTGGGAGATACTGGAGTAGGCCAGACGCTTCTTGAAGTCCCGCTCGCCGTAGGCCAGCATGGAGCCTATGAACACCGTTCCCAGTGCCAGCACCAGACAGGCTGTCTGGACCCATGTGCCACGCAGCACGGAGGGGCCGGCGATGAAGTACAGTACCCGGATGATACCGATGACGCCCGCCTTGGTGATGATGCCCGACAGCAGGGCGCTGGCGGGGGCGGGGGCCACCGGGTGGGCTGAGGGGAGCCAGTTGTGCATGGGGAACAGACCCGCCTTTGTACCGAAACCCAGCACCACGAAGAACACCGCCAGCAGCTCCAACCCCGTGTGCTGCCCGGCAATGAGGGTGCCGCCTGGGGCGAAGTCCAGAGTGGAGGTATTGGTGTAGAGTACCACGATACCGAACAGCACGAAGAAGGCACCGCCGATGGAGTAGTAGAGGTACTTCATAGCGCCGGTCACGGCGTCGTGGGTCAGCTCATGGAGCACCAGCGGCATGGAGCAGAGACTGGTGAGCTCGTAAAAGACGTACATAGATACGAAGTCTGCCGACAAAGCCGTCCCCAGCAGCATCCCCTCCGACAGAAAGAGGAACACATAAAACCGTGCCTCATTTTGGGAGTGGCTCATGTACTCCACGGAGTAGATGAGGGCCAGCAGCCATGCCACCGCCGTCAGGGCGGAGAACACGGCGGCCACGCCGTCCAACTTCATGGCGATGGTCAGGGACTCCGTCAGGTGCCAGATGTTGGTGGCATAGCTGCGGCCGGACACCAGCGTCCAGACCACCAGCACCGTTTCGATGATCTGCATGGTCAGCAGAAACGTGAGCCGCCCCCGGCGGCTGGGGAAGGGGAGCGCTGCCGCCAGACCGGTCAGCAGGGGCAGTGCGATCAAGAGAATCAGCATAGATGGTCACCTGTTCCTTTCCGGTCAGCCGCAGAATAGCCCCATGCCCATGGCGAACAGCTCCGTCACGGCGGCGGAGCCAAGGCCCACGGCCAGATTCATGGCCGCCAGCCCCGCCGTAGGCAGGGGGGAGAAGCGTTTGGGACGCTGGGCGTGCTCCGTCTCCTCCGGCACCCAGATCAGCATGGCGGTGTAGAGGAAGTAGAGCACGTTCAGCACCGTGGAGACCCCCAGCGCCAGCCATACCGCCCAGACTTGCCACCCAGCGGTGGCTGCGGCAGCGGTGGCGAAGTACAGCTTGGGGATGAATCCGGCGAAAATGGGGATGCCCACCATGGACAGAGCGCCTATGGTGAACAGCACGCCTGCCGCCGGAGCCCGATGGGCCGCCCCCCGCAGGGAGCGGAAATCCTGATGACCGCCGGAGGCTCCGGCCAGCCCCGCCCCGGAGAGGAACAGCATGGGCTTGGTGACGGCGTGGGCCACGATCTGCAGCAGTGCTGCCAGCAGGGCGGCCTGCGTCCCCATGCCCAGCCCCATATAGATGTAGCCGATCTGTGCGCCGGAGGAGTAGGCGATCATGGTCCGCAGCCGCCCCGTCTGAATGGCGGAAATGCTGCACACTACCATGCCGCCGATGCCCAGCACCAGCAGCAGGTCCTGAATACCGCTGGCTGCAAAGACCTCGATGCCGATGACCTGATAGATGATCTTGATGAGCAGGAAGATGTACCCCTTGGATACCACACCCGACAGGATGCCGGCGGAGGCGGGCGTGGCCCGACCATAGGTGTCGGGCATCCAGAAGTGGAAGGGAAACAGGCCGCTCTTAATGGCAAGTCCGCCCACCATCAGACCGATGGCCACGGTCATGGAGAAGCGGTAGGTGCCGTCGGCCCACAGCAGGGCAATGGACTCCTTCAGCTGCGGGAACAGCAGCTGACCCGTAATGGAGTAGGTGAAGATGACGCCGATGAGGAACAGCCCGGAGCCCACCAGAGAAAAGATCATGTACCGCACGGCGGCCAGCAGGGGCCGTCCGCCGTCACGGGCCGCCAGCAGGCAGCAGGAGGCGATGGTCAGTACCTCAATGAACACGTAGGCGGTGAAGATATCATTGGTGTAGCACAGGGCCAGCAGAGCCACGTGGGCCAGATCGATCATCACCCAGTAAAGCCGCATCCGGTGCTCCGGGATATCCCGGCGGATGCGGGGCATCCCACCCAGCACGCTCATCAGCATCACCGCCGCAAACAGCAGGGCCATGAAGGACTCCAGCACCCCCACGGTGATCTCGTTGCCCCACGGGGCGGGGTAGTGACCCATCATATAGGAGTAGCTGGTGCCGTTTACGGCGCAGAACACCAGCAGCGCCGCCTGCATACAGATGCTGGCGCTCAGCAGAAACAACGTCAGACCTCTGGCCCAGCGGTCGTTGGCGGCAAAGGAGATGACAGCACACACCAACGACAGGATGATGGTAAAGAGGGGGAAGTTCTGTACGAAGCTCATCGGCGGTCCCTCCTCTTTTTCTTGTGGGAGATCATCATGTAGAGCTTATCCACGTCCAGCGTGCGGTATGTCTTGTAGATCCGCACCGTCAGCGACAGCATCACCGCCGACACGCTGACGGAGACCACAATGCCCGTCAGCACCAGACCGGCGGGAATGGGATTGACGTACCGGCTCATGTCCGTGACGCCGTCCACGATGATGGGAGCGGTGCGCCCGGCGATGTAGCCCCGGTCCGCCAGCAGCAGAAAAATACCGCTGTCCATGATGTCCAGTCCGATGACCTTCTTGATGAGATTCCGGGAGAACAGCAGCATACAAAAGCCGATGACGAACAGCAGCACCGCCACGGCCTCCTCATAGTTAAAGGGGAGATTTTCCAGATGCATTTTTTACAGCTCCCCCCTTCGGAAGTACATATAAAAGCTATACATGGTGCAGCACACCACCAGCCCTACCGCCACGTTCAGCGGCAGGATCAGGCCGCCGGAGAGGATGTTCCCCGGCGTGCCGGGAGAGATGATGGAGTGCAGATGGTTGGCACCGGTGAAGAAGGAGTAGCTCTTGGCCAGACAGTAAAAGCCCAGAGAGCACACCACCACCGCCCGGAGAATGGAGGCCCGGAAGGTGCGGGAGGCGGCCTCATCGCCCCATACCAGCGCATAGATCATCAGCGCCGCCGCCAGCACCGCCCCGCCGGAAAAGCCACCGCCGGGGGAGAGATGGCCGTTGAGCAGGATGTATACGCCGAACAGCAGGATCACCGGGATCAGCCCCCGGCACACCCCGGCCACAATGGGATCGGCGGCGTAGTTCACCACCTCCTTGGGCAGGGGGCGGCGCTTTTTGGGGGAGAGATTCATGAGGATGGTCACGGCGCACACGGCGGTGAACAGCACAAAGGATTCACCCAGCGTATCGAAGGCACGGTAGTCCAGGATCATACCCGCCACGGTGTTGACGGCCCCGGTCTCCTCCGTACCCTGCTCCACATAGCGCTGGGCCACCTCATTGACGGTGGGTGCATCCGCCGAGCCGTAGCGGGGGAGGTTGGCCACCGTCATCAGCATCAGCGCCGCAAACACGGCGCACAGCAGGAAGGCCAGCACATTATAAAGCCGCAGGGAGCGCCGCAGGGAGCGTAGGAAGGTGTCCCGATCCCGCTTGGGCTGATAGGGCTCCACAGCCTCCGGCTGAGGCTCGTCCTTCTCCACATACAGCTGCTGAGTCAGGTCCAGATCGCCCTCCAGCCACTGGTGCAGCAGTTCCTGCTCAGTGGGTCGCTTCGTTTTCTTCATGGGGTTCCTCCTCTCCTTGCGTCTCCTCCACGTCGGCATCCCGGTCGATGCGGTCGATGCGCCGCAGCGTCAGGAAGAACAGAATGCCGGTGATGCCTGCGCCTACGGCGGCCTCGGTCAGGGCAAGATCCGGCGCCTCCAGCAGGATCCAAATGACGGACATGATGATGGAGTAGGCCATGTAGATGATGACCGCCCGCAGGGGCTTTTTCACCAGCGCCGTGGCCACGGCGCATACCAGCAGACCTGCCAGCAGCAATAGACGGAATACGGTGCTCATGGGGCGCTCACCTCCTCCGTTTCCTCCGGCAGCTCCAGATAGCGGGCCAGATCCTCCTGCCCGGCCCGGTACTCGAATTGCGCCAGCATATGGCTGGACAGGGGAGAGGTATACCACTGGATCACCAGCACCAGCACCAGCTTCCACAGCACGGCCCGGAAGCCCACCGCCACCATGACGCCCAGCAGCACCAGCCCCAGCGCCAGCGTGTCGGCGATGGCGGCGGCATGGAGCCGGTTCAGGGCATAGTCAAAGCGGAACAGGCCCAGCAGCGCCGTAAGCAGGGCGAAAAGCCCCCCCACCACGCACAGGGCGGTCACGCCGAAGCGGATCCATTCACCGATCATGGGACGCCTCCTCCTTTTTCCGCTGATTGCGCTGATAGAGATTGATGTAAATGCGGCAGAGCATCATCACGGCGATAAACGACAGCACCACATAGATCAGGGCGATGTCCGCCAGATAATCCTCTCCCAACAGGAAGGTCAATACCACGATGACCATCACCACGATGGTGCCGACGAGGTTGATGCCGATGATGCGGTCCACCGTCAGCCTGGCCCGGATGATATACACCAGCGCCGCAAGAATGCCCACAGCCAGCACCACCAGAGCGCCCCAGAACAGATAGCTATAGCACTGCTCGATCAGATCCATCACTTGCTGCCCTCCAGCTTCTTCAGAATACGAACCAGATTCCAGTCCGGGATGGCCTCACCGCCGTCCTTATCCAGACACAGTACCAGAAATTCCTCCTCGTGCTGCCGGATGGTGACGGTGCCGGGGGTCAGGGTGATGGAGTTGGACAGCAGCACACGGGAGCTGGCCTCCTCCAGCGGCACCTGCAGCCGCACCACGGCAGGGCGGTAGGCAGCCTTGGGGGAGAGAATGACCTTCATGGTCTGCACATTGGCCTTCACGATCTCCCATACCAGCGTCGCGCCGTATTGGAGATACCACCCCAGCCGCCGCAGTACCCGCCGCTCGTTCCGGGGATGATACCCCAGCACGGCGACGCAGAAAGCATATACAAGCCCCGTTACGACGATGCCGAACAGGCAGATCTCCAGCGTCACCCGCCCGTTGAAAATAAGCCACAGCAGAAACAGAAACACACACATCAGCATGGGCAGTCACATCCTTTTTCGGGGCGGGCTGTTCCGTACCCATCCCCTGATAATTTACATAAAACGTCCAAAGTTGCACGCAAAATTTATTTTACCATGGCTGGAAAGCACAAGTCAATAAAAAATGGTTTCACAATGCGAAAAAATGAAGGAAAGCCGCCGGGAAACCCGGAAAGTCCCAGTCCGCAGCATAGGAAATCGTGCCGGTTTTTGGCATATTTCCACCGCCGGAAGGCGCCCCTTGCGCCGGAGGGCGTCTCCTGTTATAATACGGTGAAGAACAGGGAGGTGCGTTCATGGCGCTATACACACAAAAGACCATCATGCGGGTCTTTGGGGAGATGCTGGAGGAGATGCCCTTCGACAAGATCACCGTGACAGCCCTTGTAAAGCGGTGCGATATCAGCTCCAACACCTTTTATTACCACTACCGGGACATCTATGATCTGTTGGATGCGTGGTTCCATCTGGAGTTGGGCCGCTTCACCGGAGAGGGTACCGACTGGCATACGTCCACCAAGGCCGTCATGCGGGAGTGTCAGGCCCATCCCGCCAAGATCTACCATGTGTTCAACGCCCTGTCACGGGACCGGATGGAGCAGTATGTGTTCTCCCTGACGGACGACACCTTTTTCCGGCTGGTGCAGCAGCGGACGGAGAACAGCGGCCTGCCGCAGGAGCGGGTGGAGGAGATCGCCGCCTTCTGTCGCTATGCCTATGTGGGCTTTTTCCTGCAATTCCTGTGGAACCGTATGGAGGCGGACATCGACCGCAGCGTGGACCGGTTGGGGGAGTTGATGACCGCCTTTGTCCGCAGCGCCATGGCGGAGCCGTCGAACTGAATTTTCGGATAAACCGGCAGAAATGTCCCCAATAGGACACTTCTGCCGCCGCCTATGAGGGCGCCATCCGGGGCTATCATGCGGCCCGGGAGACGGCGGAAAAGTACGATATCAACGTGCCGTGGCTGATCCTCATGGATCCCACCTCCGCCTGCAATATGCGCTGCACCGGCTGCTGGGCGGAGAAGCACCAAAACTGAAGCCGATGAACGAGAGGCCCACGGCATGGCCGTGGGCCTCTCCCTGTCCGGAGATAAAAGACAAATTGTAACCATTTTGTGCATATTTTGTAATTGCAATTCCCATGGGGATAGACCATAATAAAATATAGTTTCACGCAGCTTACGGGACAGCCTGCAGAGTGATCTGCGGGCTGTCTTTCTGAATAGACAGCATCGGTCACGTTCAATACCATAGGAGAATCGCATGGGCTTTAACACACTACCCTTTCTTTTCATCTTTCTGCCGGTGTTTCTGGCAGTATATTACCTGATGCCGGAGCGACTGCGAAACGGCGTTCTGACATTAGGGAGTCTTGTCTTTTACCTGCTCGGCACATGGAAGCGGCCGTGGTGTCTGGCGCTGCTGCTGGGGCTCATGGCTCTGACGTGGCTCTCCGGCCGGAAGCTGGCGGGGAGCAAGCCCCTGCTGGTGGGGAACCTGCTGGTGCTGGGCCTGTGCCTTTTCGGCTTCAAATATGCCGGCCTGCTGGGCAGCGGCATCGCCCTGCCGCTGGGCCTGAGCTTTTACTCCTTCCAGATGTCCGCCTACGTCATCGACGTGTACCGTGGCCGCATGGAGCCGGAGGAGTGTCCGGTGTCCTACGCCGCAGAGATCCTGATGTTCCCCAAGCTCCTCTCCGGCCCTCTCATGGACCCGGCGGATCTGAAGGAGCAGATGTACCGCCGCACCTGCACTCTGCGGAAGCTGGATGCGGGCCTGCGGGACTTCATCATCGGTCTTTCCATGAAGGTGCTGCTGGCCAACCAGATCGGCGGCCTGTGGCGTCAGGTCAAGACCATCGGCTTCGAGAGCGTCTCCACCCCTATGGCGTGGCTGGGCCTTGTGGCCTACTCCCTGCAGCTGTATCTGGACTTCTGCGGCTATTCGTGGATGGCCATCGGCGTGGGGGAGATGCTGGGCTTCCGGCTGCCCCGGAACTTCGAGCACCCCTATGCCGCCCGCTCCATGCGGGACTTCTGGCGCCGCTGGCACATCAGTCTCAGCTCTTGGTTCCGGGACTATGTGTATATTCCGCTGGGCGGCAGCAAAAAGGGGGAGGGCCGTACCTACCTGAACCTGCTGGTGGTGTGGCTGTTTACGGGCCTGTGGCACGGCAGTACGCTGAACTTCCTGCTGTGGGGACTGTTCCTCTTTGCCCTCATCTCTCTGGAACGTCTGGGCTGGGGTAAGGTGCTCCGGCGCAGTCAGGTGATCTCCCGGCTCTATATGCTCCTGGTGATCCCCCTAAGTTGGATGCTCTTCGCCATCCCCTCCCTGAAGGACATCGGCAGCTATATCGGGCGGCTCTTTGCCTTCTCCGGCGGCACGGCGGTCCATGCACGGGACTTTCTGGTCTACGGACGGCAGTACGCCGTGGTGTTGGTCATCGGTCTGCTGGTGTCCACGCCCTTACCGGAGAAGCTCTGGCGCCGCATCCGCACCTCCCCGCTGGGAACGGTGCTCCTGCTGGTGCTGTTCTGGGTATGCGTTTACTGTATGGCGGTGGCCACCAACGACCCCTTTATGTATTTTAGCTTTTGAGGACGAGCAGCCATGAAGAGATTAAAACCAAAACAGAGAGGACTGGCCGTGCTGGCCATCCTGCTGGTGGCCACCTCCCTGGCAGCCACCGTAACGGGCCTTGTGCTGAAGGCCCAGCTGCAAAAGTATGTAGGGGGCTGGGAGGACCGTCTGGCCATCGCCGTGCCATTCATGCTGCTGCATGACAACACGGACCTCCGCCGCATGGAGCAGGCCAAGCAGCGTAGTCAAGATGAGCCAAAGCAGCCGGAGCAGCCCGTCGAACCGGAAAAGCCTGCCGAGCCGGAGCAACCCACTGAGCCGGAGAAGCCGCAGGTGCCAGGGGTGCCAACGGAGCTTCCCGACGCGGTGACGGGGGCCAAATACGGCGAGGACGAGAGCTTTTTCGACGATGCCCTGTTCATCGGAGATTCCCGCATGGTCAGCTCCGCCTACTATGCAAGGCTTGGCAAGGCGGATTACTTCACAGACGTTGGCATGAATGTTTTCCAGATGTTCTCCGTTACCGCCTCGGACGATAACTTCGATGCCACGGACCTGACGACCCTGCTGCAAAACCGTACCTATAAGAAGATCTTCATCATGCTGGGCATCAACGAGTGCGGCTACCCCATGAGCAGCCTGCTGAGCGCCTATCAGGAGGACATCGACACCTTGAAAAGGCTCCAGCCGGATGCCACCATCTACCTGCTGAAGGTCTACGGCGTGTCCCGCTCTGTGGCAGAGAGCGCCAGCTACTTCAGCCCCCAGCGCCTACAGGAGGTCAACGACGGCATCGCCGGTCTGGCCGACGGCAAGAAGGTTCACTGTCTGGATGCTTCCCACCTCTACTGCGATGACGAGGGCTACATGAAGGAGGAGTACACCAGCGACGGCATCCATCCCTACGCCAAGGATGCGGCGCTTTTTGCCCAGTGGCTGTGCCAGCAGATCAGCGGCGGCCGGTAGGCCTTTACAGATCACCGGATGTGTGGTATCCTGTGTAAGAACGCAAAAGGAAAGGGGACAGCAAAATGCCGGGACTCTATGACCGGGTGCAGCGCAGCCCCCGGCAAAAAACCTTCCCGTGGTGGGCGGTCATTCTGGCGATCGCTCTGGTAGTGCTGACCTGCATCGGTCTGTTCATCAGCCGACCCCAGCGCATCAAGAACCGCTACGAGGCCTGCATGGACGCCGTCTCCGCCAGCACCATCTATGCCAAGCGCCACCGGGGCGTCCGGGCGCTGGTGGACGGACAGGAGCTGCGCCTGCGGGAGAGTAACGCCCGCTCCATATACAGCAGTCTGGCCGCTTTGGGCGTGGGTCACTTCACCGACCGGCTGCCGGAGGGGGAGCCGGATGCCACCCTCTATTACAGCGACACCTCGGTGATGCGCCTGTGGCGCTATCCGCTGAAGCACAGCAGCTCCGGCCGTTGGGAGGGTGTGTTCATTTCCTTTGTATCGCTGGAGGGGAACACCTACTCCTACTACACCGACCGAACGGATTGGCAGAGACTCTCTTGGCCCCTGAAGGCAGAGAGCAACGACCCGTGGGAAGAATAAATATCGACGCTAAAAGGCGGCGTGTCACCGGACACACCGCCTTTTTTTACAGCTCCTGCTTAATGGAGCGTATGGCATTTTTCTCCAACCGACTCACCTGCGCCTGCGAGATGCCGATCTCGGAGGACACCTCCATCTGGGTCTTGCCCTGACAGAACCGCAGGGCCAGAATGTTCCGCTCACGGGGCTGCAAGTGGGAGATGGCGTCCTTCAGCGCCAGCTGCTGCAGCCAGCCCTCATCGCTGCTGTGGTCGTCCCGGATCTGATCCATGACGCATACGGCGTCCCCGCCGTCGGCGTACACCGGCTCATACAGAGACACCGGGGCCGACATGGCGTCCATGGCGAACACCACCTCCTCACGGGGCAGCTCCAGCTCCTGGGCGATCTGCTCCACCGTAGGCTCCCGCTGCTGCTGGCGCAGGAGCCGCTCACGGGCCTGCAGGACCTTATAGGCAGTGTCCCGCATACTCCGGCTGACCCGCAGGGTGCTGTTGTCCCGGAGATAGCGGCGGATCTCCCCCACGATCATGGGAACGCCATAGGTGGAGAACCGCACCGGCTGACGGATGTCGAAGTTGTCGATGGCCTTGATAAGACCGATGCACCCCACCTGAAACAAATCGTCGGCGTTCTCGCCCCGGCTGCTGAACCGCTGGATCACCGACAGCACCAGCCGGAGATTGCCCCGGATCAGCCGCTCACGGGCCGCCATATCCCCCTGCTTGGTGCGCCGGAGAAGCTCCATCATCTCGTCGTTTTTCAGGATCTCCAGCCGGGCTGTATTGATCCCGCAGATTTCCACCTTCCCCTGCATACGCCGCCTCCACCACTTGGATGATGACAGTATTTCCCGCAGATAGGCGGCTTATACGGCGTGACAAAAATCCCGCACATTCGACGGAGAATAGAGAAAGCCTCTTGGCTGTCAAAAAGGGGGGACACTTTCGTCAACGGGGCGGAAGGGTGTGTGCGGGAAACCCGGAAGGGGTGTCCTGCACGATAATAATCACCATTTTTTAGAACTTTTTTGAAGTTCTGAAAAATGATTGCAGCGTGTCGAAAAAAACTTTTCGACACGCTGAGTCCCTCAGCTGTCAGATACAGCTGAGGGACTTTTGACCTGTAAACTATTTCACCATTACACCATGCGGCAGGACTCCACCTCGCCGCAGTCATCCGGGAACCTGCTGTGGTCGTACTCGATGCCGTTGCGGTCATAGTAGTTCTTGATGGCGGACTTGATAGACTCCTCCGCCAGCACGGAACAGTGCAGCTTGTGGGCCGGCAGACCACCCAGCGCCTCCACTACCTGCCGGTTGGTGACGGCCAGCGCCTCATCGATGGTCTTCCCCTTGATCATCTCCGTAGCCATGGAGGAGGAGGCGATGGCGCTGCCGCAGCCAAAGGTCTCGAATTTCACATCCTCGATCACGCCGTCCTTGATTTTCAGGTACATCTTCATAATGTCGCCGCACTTGGCGTTGCCCACCTGCCCCACGCCGTCGGCATCGGGGATCTCACCCACATTCCGGGGGTGCATGAAATGATCCATTACAGTATCGGTATACAGTGCCATGATAGTACTCCTTTCACTAAATCAACGCTTACAGCATGAATTGCTTCTTACCGGATTCCAGATCCTTCCATACCGGGGACATGGACCGCAGATACGCCACCACACGGGGGACCTCCCGCAGGATGTGGTCGATCTCCCACGGCTGGTTCCACTCGCTGAGACTCAGCCGCAGGGAGCCATGGGCCACCTCATGGGGCCGCCCGATGGCCAACAGCACATGGCTGGGATCCAGCGAGCCGGAGGTGCAGGCGGAGCCGGAGGAGGCGCAGATGCCTGCATCATCCAGCAGCAGCAGGAGAGACTCGCCCTCAATGCCCTCGAAGCAGAAGTTGACGTTGCCGGGCAGCCGGTTCACCGGGTCGCCGTTGAGAGCGCTGTGGGGGATCTGGGACAGCCCCGCAATAAGCTTGTCCCGCAGAGCCGTCACCTTGGCCCGGTTCTCCTCCATGTGGGCGCAGGCATCCTCCAGCGCAGCGGCCATGGCGGCGATGCCGGGGACGTTCTCCGTACCGGCTCGCTTGCCCCGCTCCTGTGCGCCGCCCTCGATGAGACTGGTGATGGGTACGCCCTGCCGGACATACAGAGCACCTACGCCCTTGGGGCCGTGGAACTTGTGGCCGGAGAGACTCAGCATATCGATGTGCTGGGCCTTGACGTCAATGGGCAGATGTCCCGCCGCCTGTACGGCGTCGGTGTGGAACAGCACGCCCGCCTCCCGGCATACGGCGCCGATCTCCTTGATGGGGAGGATGCTGCCGATCTCGTTGTTGGCGTACATCACCGTTACCAGACAGGTATCCGGCCGGATGGCCTCCTTCACCTGCTGGGCGGTAACGGTGCCGGTGGGGCCCACCGGCAGCAGCGTCACCTCGAAGCCCTGCTTCTCCAGACGCTTCAGGGAGTGGAGGACGGCGTGGTGCTCAAAGGCGGTGGAGATGATGTGCTTCTTGCCCTTCAGCCGTCCCAACTCCGAAGCGGACAGCAGAGCCTGATTGTCGGCCTCACTGCCGCCGGAGGTGAAGAGGATCTCACGGGGCTTGCAGTTCAGGCACCGGGCCATGGCCTCACGGGCGCTCTGCAGCAGCTCGGCGGCGTGCTGGCCCACACTGTGCAGGCTGGAGGGGTTTCCGTAGTTGTCCTCCAGCGCCGGCAGCATGGCGGCCAGTGCCACAGGACTCATCTTGGTGGTAGCGGCATTATCTGCGTATATCATAGGGATTCCTCCTGAAAAGATTTACCTACCATTTTGGTATGTTAGTAGTATAGCAGGATTAACCTACCAAGTCAAGGGGTATTGAAAATTTTGGGAGAAAAAGCCCTCTCCGCCGGTGCGCTTGCATCTCACCCTGCTTTGTGATACACTGAAGCACATATATAGATTCAGGAGATAACGCATATGACCGACTACCTTCACATACAGCTGCCGCCGGATCAGATCCGGGGCATCAGCAGCATCGGTCTGGCCCATATGGGGGACGCCGTGTATGAGCTGCTGGTGCGGACATGGCTCTGCGCCCACGGCAAAGCCACCGGCAAGGGCCTGCACCGGGCCACGGTGGCGCTGGTGTGCGCCCCCAAGCAGGCGGAGCTGGCCCAGCGCATCCTGCCCCTGCTGACAGAGGAGGAGCAGGCGGTGTTCCGCCGGGGCCGCAACGCTAACGTCCACTCCATTCCCGCCCATGCCAGCCGTGCGCAGTACCAGCAGGCCACGGCGCTGGAAGCGCTGCTGGGCTGGCTGCACCTCAGCGGCCGCCACGACCGGGTGGAGCAGCTGTTCGCCGTGATGATGGAGGAGGAATAATATGCCGCTGGACGCCATTTGTATGCAGGCCGTGGTCCGTGAGACCGCCGCCCAGATAGAGAATACCCGCATTGAGAAGATCCAGCAGCCGGCACGGGATCAGGTGATCCTGCTGCTGCGGGGCGGACGGCGGCTCCTGCTCAACGCCGGAGCCAGCCAGCCCCGGCTGCATCTGACATGGCAGCTGCGGGATAATCCCGCCCAGCCCCCCATGTTCTGTATGCTGCTGCGGAAGCATCTGGCCGGGGGACGGCTGCTGCGTCTGGAGCAGGAGCCGCTGGAGCGTGTGGTGACACTGACCATCCGGGCGGTGGACGAGCTGGGGGAGCAGAGCGACTACCGCCTGATCCTGGAGGCCATGCCCCGCCACGCCAACCTCATTCTGGTGGATCGGGAGGGCCGTATCGTGGACTGCCTGCGCCGGGTGGACTTCGAGATGTCCCAGCAGCGTCAGGTGCTGCCGGGGCTCTACTACCGCCTGCCGCCCCGTCAGGATAAGTGCGACCCGCTGACGACGGAGGAGGATGCCTTCCGCCGCCTGCTGGCCCGGCGCCCGGAGGACAGTCCGCTGGACCGCTGGCTCATGGACACCTTCACCGCCATTCCGCCCCTGCTGGCACGGGAGTTGGTCTGCCGCACCTGCGGCGAGACGGACGCCCGCAGCACCGACCCCGACACCCTGTGGCAGACCTTCCACACATGGCAGCTGCAGGTGCAGGAGGGCCGCTTTCTCCCGCAGCTGCTGGAGCGTGAGGGCCGACCGGCGGACTTTTCCTATTTCCCCGTGACCCAGTACGGACCCTCGGTCACCTGCCGCACCTACGACACCTTCGCCCAACTGCTGGATGACTTCTATCAGGGCCGGGAGCAGGCGGACCGTGTCCGCCAGAAGGGGCAGGATCTGATGAAGGCCGCCACTGCCGCACGGGATCGTGTCCGCCGGAAGCTGGCCCTTCAGGAGAAGGAGTACGCCGCCGCACGGGACCGGGAGTCTCTGCGGCTGTCCGGTGAGCTCATCACCGCCAACCTCTACCGCATGGAGCGGGGCATGACCTGCCTGACGGCGGAGAACTACTACGAGGAGGGCTGCCCCCAGCTGGATATCCGTCTGGATCCACTGCTGACGCCTCAGCAGAACGCCGCCCGCTACTTCAAGCAGTATGCCAAGGCCAAGACGGCGGAGCGCATCCTGACGGAGCAGCTGGAAAAGGGCCGGCAGGAGCTCTCCTATCTGGAGAGCGTGGTGCAGGAACTGCAGCAGGCGGAGCTGGAGCAGGACTTCAACGACATCCGTACCGAGCTGACGGAGGGCGGCTACCTCCGGGGCCGGGGCAAAAAGCAGCCCGGCTTCCAGCGGGCCTCCCGCCCGCGGGAGTTCCGCTCCACGGCGGGCCTGCGGATTCTGGTGGGCCGCAGCAACCGCCAGAACGACAGGCTGACGTGCAAGGACGCCGACCGCCGGGATATCTGGTTCCACACACAAAAGATCCACGGCTCCCATGTGATCCTCTGCACCGGCGGCACAGAGCCGGACCACCGGAGCATTGAGGAGGCCGCTTCGCTGGCCGCCTACTATTCTCAGGGCCGGGAGGGCGGCAAGGTGCCGGTGGATTATACCCCGGTGAAATTCGTGAAAAAGCCCGCCGGGGGGAAGCCCGGCATGGTAGTCTATACCACCTATCAGACGATCTACGCCGTACCGGACGAGGCGCTGGCCCGCCGCCTGTCGGTGAAATAAGACAAGCCCCGGAGGCCCTTCCTCCGGGACTTGTAAATCTCTTAACGGACGATTTTTCCCCGGATGACTTAAAATATACGGAATATCTTGCATAAATCAGTTGTAAATTCGGCGGAAGTATGATAATATATTGAATCACTGAACAGCGGCGCAGTATCCTAGTCAGATCTGCCGTCTTCTAAGAAGGGCCTAAAAATCCTTTTAAGGGCACAACTGTGAAACTCCTGGTGCCTGCTGCTTACGCCCAGTTTGGGGTGGGTGCTGGGAGGAGATGCGGGAGCCCCCGCATCTGCGGTGGTGGGGCGCCCTCCAATGGCATGGAGGACCCGACCCTGCCTCTGTGGAGACCTGCTGTTGTGCACAGGCGTACTCCCTTTGTGGTCAAGCGACCTGTGTACGAGGCAGATTGTGAACCTGCAATGCGGTGCTACCCGGCCTTGTGCCGTGAACGCTGTGTGCAGAGTAGCCTGCCTTGCGTGGGTAGGGTAGATAGGGAAGTGGAAGCACCACTGCCCCCGGCCAGGGGCAGCGTGTTGATTCTCTCGAAACCCTGCCTGCAAAAGAGGCTAAGAGACGGTTTGACTGCTGTGGAAATCACCTAGGCTGTCCCACAGGGGCGCAGGGGGGATTGCAGTGCGGACTAAGTGGCAGTCGGGTCCCATGACCGGTAACATCATGGTGCGGCACCGAACGGGAAACCGCCTGATCGGCAACGAGAGGTGTGCTGTGGGGAAATCCTACCCGTACCTAAGCCGCAAGATTAACCCTCGGCGCTGCCCTGTTCAGTATTTTCTTATGAAGCATCTATATTTTTGCAAAGCAAAGAGAGGGATATTCCTTTGAGCGAAAGCGATAAAACCGATAGAAATAAGGGAAAGAGCAAGAGTAAGAACAAGAAGAAAAGCAGCTGCAGCTGGGCGCTGCGGGTCTTTCTGCTGGCGGTGGCGCTGTCGGCGCTGCTGAGCTTTTTCTCCTCCACTGCGCTGGAGGGGACCGGCTACGCCGTGGCCATCATCGTGCTGGCGGTGTTCATCGCCCTCGGCATCGTGTTTGATATGATCGGCGTGGCCGTCACCGCCGCCGACCCCAAGCCCTTCCACTCCATGGCGGCCCACAAGGAAAAGGGCGCCAAGGAGGCCATCCGTCTGCTGAAAAATGCCAATCAGGTCAGCTCCTTCTGCAACGACGTGGTGGGCGACATCTGCGGCATCGTCAGCGGCTCCACGGCGGCTGTCATCGTGGTGGAGCTGCAGAGGGACCTGAGCACCACCTCCATCCTCATCTCCATCGCCGTGACGGCGCTGATCTCCGGTATCACCATCGGCGGCAAGGCGCTGGGAAAGACGGTGGCCATCAACGAGTGTACCGGCGTGGTGTACCGGGTGGCCCGGCTCATGCATACCCTGCATCTTTACCGATGAAATGGAGCGATCAACTTGCTGTTGGAACAGATACATGACCCCTCCGATGTGAGGAAACTGAATGATGAACAGGCCCGCCTGCTGTGCCGTGAGCTGCGCACCTTCCTGCTGGAGCAGGTGTCACGGACAGGCGGGCATCTGGCGTCCAATCTGGGCGTGGTGGAGCTGACGGTGGCCATCCACCGGGTGTTCGACACGTCGCAGGACCGTCTGGTGTTCGACGTGGGCCACCAGTGCTACGTCCACAAGGCCCTTACCGGGCGGCGGGAGCTGTTTGGCACCCTGCGCCAGCTGGGCGGCCTCTCCGGATTCCCCAAGCCGTGGGAAAGCCCCCACGATGCCTTCATCGCCGGCCATGCCTCCAACTCCGTGTCCGTGGCCTTGGGCATGGCACGGGCCCGGACGCTGCTGCATCAGCACTATCAGGTGCTGGCACTGATCGGTGACGGAGCCTTGGGCGGTGGTCTGAGCTTCGAGGGACTGAATGACGCCGGGGCCTCTCACGAGCCTATGATCGTGATCCTGAACGATAACGGGATGTCCATCGACCCCAACGTGGGCGGGATGTCCCGGCATTTGTCACGTCTGCGCAGCAAGCCCGGCTATTACGCCTTTAAAAAGCGCTATCGCCAGGTGCTGGAGTCCTCCCAGACGGGACAGAGGCTCTATTCCGTCAGCCACGACGTGAAAACGGCGCTGAAAAAGTCCCTGCTTCCCGGCAGCACCCTGTTTGAGAACATGGGCTTTACCTATATGGGGCCGGTGGACGGCCACGATGTGGTCCGGCTGACCCGGATGCTGCGGGAGGCGAAAGATCTCCGCTGTCCGGTGCTGCTTCATGTCCATACCGTGAAGGGGCAGGGCTACGGCCCCGCCGAGGCGGATCCCGGCCGGTTCCACGGCATCGGACCCTTCGATGTCCGTACCGGCAGCGGCAAGCCCGCCGCACCCAGTTTTTCCTCCGTGTTCGGTGAGACACTGACCCGACTGGCGGGGGAGGACCGCCGCATCTGCGCCCTGACTGCCGCCATGGTGGACGGTACGGGGCTGACGAAATTCTCCAAGACCTACCCCAGCCGCTTTTTCGACGTGGGAATTGCCGAGGGCCACGCCGTGGCCACGGCGGCGGGCATGGCCAAGCAGGGCCTTGTGCCGGTGCTGGCGGTGTACTCCAGCTTTCTGCAGCGTGGCTATGATATGCTGCTGCATGATGTGGCCCTCAGCGGGCTCCATGTGGTGCTGGGGGTGGACCGGGCCGGACTGGTGGGGGCCGACGGCGAGACCCACCACGGCTGCTTCGACGTGATGTACCTGTCGCAGGTGCCGGGCATGAAGGTGTTCTGTCCCGCCAGCTTTGCCGAACTGCGGACCATGCTGCGCCGTGCGGTGCAGGAGGAGACCGGCCCCGTGGCGGTGCGCTATCCCCGTGGCGGGGAGGGGGCCTATCAGGAGGACCGCAGCGATGAGGCCATCGCCTGCCTGCGCCCGGGGACGGATATCACCCTCCTGACCTACGGCATCCTCATCAACGAAGCCCTGTCCGCCGCCGATCTGCTGGCACAGCGTGGTATCTCCGCTCAGGTGCTGAAGCTCAGCACCATCGCCCCCCTGGACCCGGAGACCGTCCGCACGGCTTTGACCGGCACGAAGCGCCTGCTGGTGCTGGAGGACTGCGTGGAGACCGGCTGCGTGGGCCAGCGGGTGGCGGCCGTCATGGCCCAGCTGGGCATGGCCCCCCGGCGGCTGGTGCTGAAAAATACAGGCGACCGCTTTATCCCACAGGGCAGTGTAGCGGAGCTGCGTCATCTCTGCGGACTGGACGCTGAGGGCGTCGCCGCTGCGGCAGAGGAGGCTGTGCATGAGCAATAAAACAAGGCTGGACATACTCCTGACGGAGCGTGGTCTGGCGGAGAGCCGCCAGAAGGCACAGGCCGTCATCATGGCGGGCCACGTGTTCGTGGCGGGCCAGCGGGTGGATAAGCCCGGCACGGCGGTGCTGAGCGACGCCCCCATCGAGGTTCGTGGCCACACCCTGCCCTATGTGAGCCGGGGCGGATTGAAGCTGGAAAAGGCCATGAAGACCTTTCCCATCACCCTGACCGATAAGATCTGCGCCGACATCGGCGCCTCCACCGGGGGCTTTACGGACTGTATGCTGCAAAACGGCGCCCGGAAGGTCTATTCCGTGGACGTGGGCTACGGCCAGCTGGACTGGAAGCTCCGCAGCGACCCCCGTGTGGTGTGCATGGAGCGCACCAACGCCCGGTATCTGACTCCGGAGCAGATCCCCGATCCGCTGGATTTTGCCAGCATCGACGTGTCCTTCATCTCCCTGAAGCTGATCTTCCCGGCGCTGTACGGCCTGCTGCGGCAGGGGGGTGAGATCGCCTGCCTCATCAAGCCCCAGTTCGAGGCCGGCCGGGAAAAGGTGGGTAAAAAAGGCGTGGTGCGGGATCCCGCCGTGCATCAGGAGGTGCTGGAGCACTTCCTGACCCATGCCAAGGAAAACCACTTTACAGTGCTTAGAATCACCTATTCTCCCATCCGTGGACCGGAGGGGAACATCGAATATCTTGGCTATTTGAAAAAGTGCGATGAGCCGGACGGCAACTTTGACCTGCCGGCGCTGGTGGCGGAGTCGCACAGTCAGCTGAAGGACTGAGGAGGAGTAGATATGAAAAAAGTGATCCTCTGCCCCAATCCCTATCGGGATAGCGAGCTGCGGGTGTGCAAGGAGGCCAAAAAGCTGCTGGATGCCCTGCATTTTCAGACGGTGGTGTGCCTGCCCTTCCAGCGGGAGGGCTATGGTGCGGAGCTGGGCCTGCGAATCACCCCGCTGCATCAGGAGATCCGCTCGGCGGATCTGCTCATCGCCTTCGGCGGCGACGGCACCATTCTGCATCTGGCCCGGACGGTGGCGCTGCACAGCGTCCCGGTGCTGGGAGTGAATCTGGGAAGCCTCGGATTCATGTCGGAGCTGGAGGTGGACGAGCTGGACCGCCTGCGGGATCTGGCGGACTGGAGCTTCGACGTGGAGTCCCGGATGATGCTGGACGTGTCCGTCCTCCGGGGCGGAAAGTCCGTGTATAACAACATCGCTCTCAACGACGCCGTCATCTCCAAGGGCTCCATTGCAAGGGTTGTAAGGCTGAATATCTTTACAGAGGAGGGACAGCTCACCAAGGTGGGCGGCGACGGCATTATCGCCAGCACACCCACCGGCTCCACCGGCTACTCCATGGCCGCCGGCGGCCCCATTGTGGAGCCAACGGCCCGGAACCTGCTGCTGACCCCCATCTGCCCCCACTCCACCCGCTCCAGCAGCTACGTTCTCTCACCGGAGCACATCATCACCGTGGAGGCCCCGGACGCCAACCGCAAGTTCGTCTATCTGTCCGTGGACGGCGGCAAGGCGTTCTCTCTGAAAAACAACGATCAGGTGCGTGTCAGCACCTCCAAATACACCACCAAGTTGGTGCGGCTGTCCAAGAAGAGCTTCTGCGAGATCCTGGATAAGAAAATGGGCGGGGAGGTCACAAAAACATGAAAAATCAGCGTCAGGAGTATCTGCTGCAGATCATTGCCGAGGAGACGGTGGAGACACAGGAGCAGCTGCTGGAACGGCTTCAGGAACGGGGGATCCGCAGCACTCAGGCCACCATTTCACGGGACATCAAGGAGCTGCACCTCATCAAGGAGCCGGTAGGGCAGGGCCGCTACCGCTATGCCGTGTCCGCCCATCGGACAAAGCTGAACTTTGCCGACCGCCTGCGTACCATCTTCCGGGAGGGTGTCCTCAGCGTGGACTACGCCCAGAATCTGGTGGTCATCAAGACCATGCCGGGTCTGGCCAACGGCGCCGCCGCAGCGCTGGACGGCATGGAGGTTCCCTATCTGGTGGGATCTCTGGCGGGGGACGACACCGTTCTGCTGGTGCTGCGTGACAACGCCGCAGCGGCGGAGTTTGCCGACGAGATCAAGGAGATGCTGCGCTGAAACAGCGCCTGTACGGAGGGATGACAGATGCTGGAATTGCTCCATATCGAAAATATCGCCATCATCGACCGGGCGGATATCACCTTTGAGCCGGGCTTCAACGCCCTCACCGGCGAGACCGGCGCCGGTAAATCCATCGTCATTGACTCGCTGAGCGCCGTGCTGGGTCAGCGTACCTCCCGTGACCTGATCCGCACCGGGGCCGACAAGGCCTACGTCAGCGCCTGCTTCACCGGCATCCCGCCGGAGGTAGGGGAGGACTTGGGCATCACATGGGATGAGGAGCTGCTGCTGCAGCGGGAGATCCACGCCGACGGTAAAAACGTCTGCCGGGTGGGCAGCCGCCCCGTCACGGTGACGCAGCTGCGCACCTTGGGCAGCCGCCTGCTGAACATCCACGGGCAGCACGACGGCCAGCAGCTGCTGGACGAGGAGCAGCACCTGCTGTATCTGGACAGCTTCGGCCGCACCGAGCCGCTGCTGACCGCCTATCGGGAGAAATACGCCAAGCTGACGGATATCCGTCGCCAGATGCACGCCCTGCAAATGGACGAGGCAGAGAAGGCCCGCCGCATGGATACCCTGCGCTACCAGATCCAGGAGCTTCAGCGGGCCAAGCTGAGGCCCGGCGAGGAGGAGGAGCTGACCTCCCGCCGCAACCTGCTGCGCAACGGCGAAAAATTCATGTCCGCCGTCTCCGAGGCAGACTTCTGCCTCAGCGGCGACGACAGCACCAGCGGCGCACTGGCCCTGCTGCGGCAGGCCCAGAGCGCTCTGGAGCCCATCCGCCGTCTGGACGACAGCTTCGAGGAGCTGTACCAGCGGCTGGAGGCAGTGTATAGCGAGGTTTACGATCTGGCCTACACCGTGCAGGACAAGCGGGACGCCTTCGACTTCTCCCCGCAGGAGCTGGACGAGGTGGAGGGCCGTCTGGATCAGCTGTACCGGCTGAAAAAGAAGTATGGCCCGGATGTAGAGAGTATGCTGGCCTATCTGGACCGCAGCACCAAGGAGCTGGACGCCATCGAGGACGCCGGCGACACCCTGCTGCATCTGCAGCAGCTGGAGAAGAAGGCCCTGTCTGCCGCCCGGTCTGCGGCGGAGGAGCTTTCCAAGGCCCGCCATCAGGCGGCCGAGCGGCTGGAGGAGCAGATCCTCACGGAGCTGCGCCAACTGGATATGGGCCGCATCCGCTTCGCCATCGACTTCCAGCCCCAGCCCCTGTCGGAGTCTGGTATGGACGCCGTGCGCTTCCTTATGTCTGCCAACGTGGGCGAGGAGCTGCGCCCCATCCAGAAGATCGCCTCCGGCGGTGAGCTGGCCCGCATCATGCTGGCCATGAAGAACGTTCTGTCGGAGCAGGACCGGGTAGGCACCATGGTCTTTGACGAGGTGGATACCGGTGTCTCCGGCCGGGCCGCTCAGAAGGTGGCGGAGAAGATGGCCCGCATCAGCCGCACCAAGCAGGTGCTGTGCGTCACCCATCTGCCCCAGCTGGCCGCCATGGCCGATACCCATTTCTCCGTGGAGAAGGGCGTCACCGACGGCCGCACCTTTACCCATGTGCGGCGGCTGGATCGGGCCCAGCGGCGGCAGGAGCTGGCCCGCCTCACCGGCGGCGCCCACATCACACCCACTATGCTGGAGGGGGCGGAGGAGCTGCTGTCTGCGGCGGAGGATTTCAAGCGTACGCTGGAATAGGGCTTGACAAACCCGCCGATACCCCCTATAATGTCCTCACAGCAACTACAAAAGCTACTGCAAGGAGGGGAACAAGTAGCAGCGCATGCACCTGCAAAGAGAGCCTCTGTCCGGTGAAAAGAGGAGAGGAGCGCCGCTGCGAATACATCCCGGAGCAGCCGTCCCAACGCCCTTCAGGGGCCAGTAGGCACGGTCGGGTCCGCCCGTTACAGCGGCGGAGTGTGATGGCACTCCATGAGGCCGCCTTCCGTGAGGGAGCGGCGAAGCTGAGGTGGTACAGCGATGATACATCGCCCTCTGTCTGCGGACAGGGGGCGTTTTCTTTTCCCCCTGCGCCCGATCACATCCCACATAAAGGAGAAAGGAAAGAACAACTATGGGAATTTATGAAGAGCTGGTGGCCCGTGGCCTGATCGCACAGGTCACCAACGAGGAAGAGATCCGTGAAATGATCAACAACGGCAAAGCTACCTTTTACATCGGCTTTGACTGCACGGCGGACTCTCTGACGGCGGGTCATTTCATGGCCCTGACCCTGATGAAGCGCCTGCAGATGGCGGGCAACAAGCCCATTGCCCTCATCGGCGGCGGCACCACCATGATCGGTGACCCCTCCGGCCGCACCGATATGCGGAAGATGCTCACCAAGGAGGATATCGACCACAACGCCGAGTGCTTCAAGCGCCAGATGGAGCGCTTTATCGAGTTCGGTGAGGGCAAGGCCGTCATGCTCAACAACGCCGACTGGCTGCTGAAGCTGAATTACGTGGATCTGCTGCGTGAGGTGGGCGCCTGCTTCTCCGTCAACAATATGCTGCGGGCCGAGTGCTATAAGCAGCGCATGGAGAAGGGCCTGAGCTTCCTGGAGTTCAACTACATGATCATGCAGAGCTACGATTTCTACTATATGTTCCAGCACAACGGCTGCAATATGCAGTTCGGCGGCAACGACCAATGGAGCAATATGCTGGGCGGCACGGAGCTGATCCGCCGCAAGCTGGGCAAGGATGCCCACGCCATGACCATCACCCTGCTGACGGACTCTCAGGGCAACAAGATGGGCAAGACCGCCGGCAACGCCGTGTGGCTGGATCCTAACAAGACCAGTCCCTTCGAGTTCTATCAGTACTGGCGCAACGTGGCGGATGCCGATGTGCTCAAGTGCATCCGGATGCTGACCTTCCTGCCCTTGGAGCAGATCGACGAGATGGCCGGCTGGGAGGGTGCAAAGCTCAACGAGGCCAAGGACATTCTGGCCTATGAGCTGACGAAGCTGGTCCACGGCGACGAGGAGGCCGACAAGGCCCGACAGGCCTCCAAGGCCCTGTTCTCCGGTGCCGGCGACGCCGCCCATATGCCCACCACGGAGCTGACCAACGACGATCTGGGCGGCGGGCAGATCAATATTCTGAACCTGATGGTCCGCTGCGGCCTGTGTGCCAGCAAGGGCGAGGCCCGCCGTCTGGTACAGCAGGGCGGCGTCAGCGTCAACGACCGGAAGGTGGAGTCCATTGACGAGACCTTGGGCTGTGAGCAGTTCACCGGCGATGGCGTCATCATCCGCAAGGGCAAGAAGGTGTTCCACAGGGTCGTGCTGGTCTGATCTCTCGGAGAGCGAAATACCGTAAACCGGGGGCCAGCGTCCTGAAAGACACCGGTCTGCCCGCTGCCGAAGGGCGGCAATGTGTGCGCCATCCCACAAAAAGCGGGGAACCATAAGGGGAATGCCCTCACCTCCGGAAGCGGGAAAGGCGAAGACTTTTAAGAAAGGCCCGGCATTTCGACGGTCATACCACAAGACTCCGACCCTTTTGGATCGGAGTCTTGACCATTTTTCACGAATTTCCTTCTCACTATGGAATTTCCGCATGACCTGTGATATAATCCTCGGGAGAACAAGGAGAGTGAGGGAGCGGCATGAAGCGGCAAGAATTGGCGCCCGCCAAGGTGAACCTGACGCTGGATGTGGGGGCCAGACGCCCCGACGGCTATCACGAGGTAGTCTCGGTGATGCAGAGCGTGGCGCTGTACGATACGGTGACGATGGAGAGCGGCACAGGGGAGGGCATCTCCCTGACCTGCGACGATGCGGCGATCCCCGCCGACGGGAGCAATCTGGCGTGGCGGGCGGCGGAGGTGTTCTTTCGCACCACAGGCGTGGCCTGCGATGGCCTGCATATTACCTTGGAAAAGAGTATCCCCTCTCAGGCGGGGTTGGGCGGCGGCAGCAGCGACGCTGCCGCTGTGCTGCGTGGCCTGCGGAAGCTGTACGCCCCGGAGCTGCCCATGGAGGCGCTGGAACGCATGGGCATGGAGTTGGGCAGTGACGTCCCCTACTGTGTCCGGGGCGGCACGGTGCTGGTGCAGGGGAAGGGAGAGCAGCTGCTGTCGCTGCGGGCGCTGCCGGAGTGCTGGTTCGTTGTGTGCAAGCCGCAGGTATCCTTCTCCACGGCGGAGATGTACCGGCGACTGGATGAGGCGGGGATGGCGGTCCACCCGGACACCCGCCGGATGATGGATGCCTTACAGCGCCGGGATCTGGCGGAGATATTCTCCCAGATCGGCAACGTCTTTGAACAGGTGCTGCCGCCGGGGAGTGAGATTTTTGCCATCCGGGACAGACTTCTGACCTTGGGGGCGGGGACGGCCTGCATGAGTGGCTCCGGCTCCGCCGTGGTGGGTTTTTTTTCTCAGGAGGAAGCTGCCCGGTCATCCGCAGCGGCTATGACCGAGGTCCCCTTTGTCCGCTGTGTGGGGCGGGGGTAATTTGCCCGTCGATGGCCCGATATTTTTTTCAGGCATTTTCCGGACATTTTTCTGGACATTTTTCCGGACATTTATCGGACGTCCAGAGGACAAAAAGGAAGAAAAAAGAGGTCGTGATTTTGTCCCGGCTTTGTCCTGTGATCGTCCAAAATTTTTCCGTACCGGTATAAAACGCAAAAGCACCGTCCACAATGCAGATAAGCTGCATGGGACGGTGCTTTCATCCTTCCGTGCAAAAATCAACGACACGGAGAGGTGTTTCCTATGCGGAAGAAAACTGGAAATAAATTACATACATGGGAGGCGGCGCTGCTGCTGGCAGTGGCGGCGGCTTTGCTGTGGGGGGCCTGCACCCTCCAGCGGCAGGATGCGCTGGAGCAGAAGGTCATCCGACTCCACGTCATCGCCAATTCCGACAACGAAGCGGATCAGGCACTGAAGCTGCGGGTGCGGGATCGGGTGCTGGTGCTGACGGAGGACATCCTGCGCCAGTCGGGAGACATGGAGGAGGCCCGGCAGCGGCTCACCGAGGCGCTGCCCCGGCTGCAGCAGACGGCGGCGGAGGAGATCGCCGCTCAGGGCAGCCGATACACCGTCAGCGCCGGGTTGGAGGAGACGGAGTTTCCTACACGGGAGTATGACGGCTTTGCCTTGCCCTCCGGGGAGTATCTGGCTCTGCGGGTGGTCATCGGAGAGGGAGCCGGGAAAAACTGGTGGTGCGTGGTGTTCCCACCCCTGTGTACCACTGCCGCCTGCGACTTTCAGGAGACGGCCGTCTCCGGCGGCTTGGGGGAGGAGGATCTGTCCCTCATCACCGAGGAGGACGGCGGCTACGTCCTGCGGTTCCGGGCGGTGGAGCTTTGGGAGGGCCTGCGCCAGTGGCTGGGAAAGCACTGACCACGGAGGAAGGTCGGAGAGACTGGCAAGGAGATCCTGCATGGAGTGGTGAAGCTATGCAGCTTTAAGATGAAGAAGCTATGCAGCTTTAAGATATACGATACATGACCCTCTCCGGTAAACACCGGGGAGGGTCATGTGAGCCTGTCAAAAGAGCGGAAACCTTTCGTCAACGGGGCGGAAGGGTGTGTGCGGGAAACCCGGGAAGGGTGTCCTGCGCGATGATGATCCGCATTTTTCAGAGCTTTTTGAAGCTCTGAAAAATGCCTCAGCGTGTCGAAAAGACTTTTTCGACACGCCGACATGGCCCTCCCCGGCGTTTGCCGGGGAGGGCCATACTGCGGATGCGTGATGTTTGCAGGGATGAAGGCGGTCAGATATACCGCTGCCAGCCATACTGTGGATGCGTCGGGGTTAGCAAGTGGTCAAGAGTACCGCTGCCAGACAGGGGAATGCTGCGGCCACGTCAGGGCTGACAGGGTCATTTCAGGGTGTCGCTGTGGTTCAGGACGGGGACGCTGTACAGAAACAGCACATCCTGATCTGTAAAGGTAAGATACTTTCCAAGGATCGTGCTGGAAAGGTATCGGATGTCCACCAGCGTGATTCTGGCATACTGCTCCACCAGAAGGGGGGCCAGACTGCTGGCGAAGGAATCACGGAAGATCACAAGCTCCCGGTCCGTGGCAGCGTGGGGATTTTCCACCGTCAGCAGGGACTCGGAGCCGGAGAGGAACCACTCGTAGGGATCCCGCCCGGCGCCTTTCTCCCCATCGTAGATGCCGGTGGTCTGGCCGGTCTCGTAGTGGTAGACGGTGCAGCTCTCCAAGGTGTCATTGGTGAGATAGCGGATGGTGTCCGGCTCCATGGGCAGGGCAGCGTAGCCGTAGTACACGCCGTAGTAGGGGGTGGGCAGAGTCTCCTCTCGGAAGGCGCCGGGGGCTTCGGCCCCCATCCCCTCCAGCAGGCGGGCAGCCACGTCCGTCAGCTGCTCCTGCCGCCAGTGGAGGTCGGTGCGGTAGTAGTCCTCCAGAGACAGCAGATCGCCTATCGGCAGATAGGTGAGGTAGGGGGCCTTTTCCCGCAGGCTTTGGGTGAAGGCCCCGTAGTCCAGCGCCGGATAACCGTGGGAGGAGGCCAGAAAGGCATTCTTGTCCGGGATCACCGACAGATACAGCCGGCAGTTCGTGCCGGAGAGATAGGTGTCGTACAGGTAGTCAAAGCGCCGGGCGGCGTGGGCGATGGAGTCCTCCTGCATGGGGTACTCCAATCGGGAGACATAGCCCTCCGCCAGATATACGCCGTTGGTGTCTCTCTGGCGCAGCAGGTAGAGACTGGTCAGGGATCTCAGGGTCCGGAACTGCTCCCGCAGGGGGAATTGATCCGGGGCGTATGTCTCGAAATCCGACATATAGCGCCCGCTGTAAATGTTTTCTACTGTACAGCTTGGCTTCGGAGTCAGCTTGCGGCGCTCACTCTGGGAAAAGGCGTCGTCGGGCTTCAGGTACGCCCAGAGGGAGAAGGCCAGCAGAAAGGCACCCAGCAGGCATACCGTCAGCAGGGCAGTGCGTTTTTCGTTCATGGTCAGCCCTCCTTAAAACCGAAAATACAGGAAGGGATTGAAGGAGCCGTCCACCAGATACGCCGTACAAACCGCCAGCAGCAGTACCAGCGCCACAGGCTCCGCAACGGACAGCACGGCGCTGCCGGCAGAGGTGTCCCGAAGGCGCTGCACCGCCTTGGCGGGCAGGGGGGTGGCCCCCAGCAAGGCGATGACCAATACGACGGCGTAGCTGCGGAGGTAGTAAAGGCTCTCCACCCCGGAGGCGGGCAGGCCGCCGAAACCAAAGAGGGCGGCGATCTGCTGCCCGGCGGCGGGGAGGTCGGCGGCATGGAAGAGCACGAAGCTTACCGCCAGCAGGGGGAGCATATACAGGTGCTTTAAGAGTCGGGTCTTTTCCAGCCCGTGGCCGTACCACAGCTTTTCCGCCGCCAGCAGGACGGCGAAAAACAGGCCCCACAGCACGAAATTCCACGCCGCCCCGTGCCACAGGCCCGTCAGGCCCCAAACAAGGAACACGTTCAGCAACCACCGGCTGCGGGAGCAGCGGCTGCCCCCCAGCGGGATATAGACGTAGTCCCGGAACCAGCTGCCCAAACTGATATGCCAGCGCCGCCAGAACTCCGTGACGCTGCCGGAGAGGAAGGGGTAGCGGAAGTTTTCCGGGAAATGAAAGCCAAAGATCCGACCGAGGCCCACGGCCATATCGCTGTAGCCGGAGAAGTCGAAGTAAATTTGCAGGGCGCAGGCCACGGCGTAGAGCCATGTAAACAGCACCGAGGGCTGGGTGGACTGCAAAAAGGCGGACATCAACTCATACAGGACGTTGGCGATCAGGACCTTTTTCCCAAGCCCCACCACGAAGCGTCGTGCGCCGGCGGCAGCGTCCGTCAGCGTGTGGCAGCGGCGGGTCAGCTCCGGGGCAATGTCTGCATAGCGGACGATGGGCCCGGCAATGAGCTGGGGGAACATGGCCACATAGGTGGCCAGCTGCAGCAGATTTCGCTGGGGCGGCACCGTACCACGGTAGACATCGATGACGTAGCTGAGCACCTGAAAGGTATAGAAGCTGATGCCGATGGGCAGGGCGATCTGCAGAGCCGGCAGGGAAAGGCCCGTCAGCGCACCCAGAGTGCGGAAGAAGAAGCCGGCGTATTTGCAGTAGCCCAGCAGACTCAGACTCAGCACCGCCGAGAGAATGAGAAAGAGCCGCTTATGACGGGGATACCGCTCCATGAGCCGCCCAAAGGCGTAGCCCTGCGCAATGGCGGCCAGCATGAACAGCAGGAACCGGGGCTCGCCCCAGCCGTAGAACACGAGGCTGCTCAGCAGCAGCGTCAGATTCTTCCAGCGGTCCGGCGTCAGGAAGTAGAGCAGCAGCACCGGCGGCAGGAAGTAAAAGAGAAAGGGAATACTGGAAAAGAGCATCAGGCGATGGGCTCGTCGTAGACCACAACGGCGGAGGAGAAGCAGTTCTGGAGCTTATCCCGGAAGGTATCCACCAGATCCTCGGCACCGTAGACGGACACCACAAACTGGCCCATGGTGAGGACCACCACCTTGTCGGGGAAGCCGCACATCCACTGGCGGTTCATGATATTATCCCGCAGGGAGGAGGCCACATCGGCGGCGCTGACGTCATCGCTGAGGTGGTAGGCGCCGCAGGTGAAGGTATTGGCGTTCATCATGTGCATCAGGGATGCTGCGTCCACCAGATTGGCCACGGAGGGGCCGGGGAAGCCCAGCATATAGTCCATATTGTCGGCGTTGGAGATGTCGAAGGCACCGGGAGCGTCGTCCACGGGGTGGTCATAGTCGCCGCCGCTGACGGGGAACTTTTCCTCCTCGCTGTAGGTGGCCCAGACGGTGTTCAGCAGGGTCAGGGCATCGGACACATCGCCGGCGCCGCTGTTCTTGCTGCCGCAGGCGGCCAGAGAGAGCACCAGCAGCATGGCCAGCGCCAGAGATACGATTTTTTTCATAGGTTCCTCCAAAAGTCGATTTTTTGTCTGCCGGAGAGCAGACGCCCTAATATTGTACCCGATTTTCAGGGAAAAGCAAGCAGAATATGTACTTCCCGTAGGAAATTGCTAAAAATTCTGGAAAACAGCGGATTTTACAAAAGCGTGCTTGGATTATGTCCCACGGCAAGGTATAATATGAGTGTTGAAAAAGGCCAATTCAGAAAGGAGCATGATCCATGGAGGAACTGAGAAGAAAAAAGGGCTTTATCTGCGACATGGACGGTGTGATCTATCACGGGAACCGTCTGCTGCCGGGGGTAAAGGAATTTGTGGAGTGGCTGTATCGGGAGCAGAAAAATTTCCTGTTCCTCACCAACTCCTCCGAGCGATCCCCTAAGGAGCTGCAGCAGAAGCTGCACCGCATGGGGCTGGATGTGGACGAGAGCCACTTTTATACCAGCGCACTGGCAACGGCCCGGTTTATCAGCAGTCAGGCACCGGGATGCAGCGCCTACGTCATCGGCGGGGCGGGACTGATTATGGCTCTCCACGACGAGGGCATCACCATGAACGATGTGGACCCGGACTACGTCATCATCGGCGAGGGCAATACGTATAACTATGAGAACATCCTCAAGGCGGTTCGGCTGGTGCTGAAGGGGGCCAAGCTCATCGGCACCAACAGCGATCTGACGGGGCCTGCCGAGGACGGCATCATCCCCGCCTGCCGGGCCATGATCGCACCCATCGAGATGGCCACCGGTCAGAACGCCTACTTTGTGGGCAAGCCCAATCCCCTGATGATGCGGACGGGCCTGCGGATCCTTGGGGTACACTCCGAGGAGGCGGCCATGATCGGCGACCGGATGGATACGGATATGGTGGCGGGCATCGAGTCGGGTCTTGATACGGTGCTGGTGCTGTCGGGCATCACCGGCCGGTCGGACATCAAGAAGTTCCCGTACCGGCCCCGGCTGGTGCTGGACGGCGTGGGGGATATCCCCGGCGTGACGGAGTAAGGTGAAGGAGGGAAGCCATGCTTTCCATATGGATCGGACGGGCAGGGGCCGGAAAGTCCCGCCGGGTGCTGGAGACCATGGCCCGGCAGCGCAGCCAGAGGCCGCAGGTGCTGCTGGTGCCGGAGCATATCTCCCATGAGGCGGAGGTGGATCTGTGCCGGGCGCTGGGGCCTACGGCCTCCCGTGATGCGGAGGTGCTGAGCTTCCAGAGCCTCGGCAGCCGGGTGCTGGCCCGGACCGGCGGTCTGGCGGAGTTTACGCTGGACGGCGGCGGTAAGCTGCTGACCATGCGGCTGGCGCTGCAGGAACTGCACAGCCGACTGAAGGTGTTCGGACGGCCCTCCCAGCGGGCGGCGTTTCTGCGGCAGCTGACGGATCTGACGGAGGAGTTCTACGCCTACGAGATCACGCCGCAGGATCTGTGGCAACAGGTGGAGGATATGGAGGGCGCCATGGGCGATAAGCTCCGGGATCTGGCGCTGCTGTATGCCGCCTATGACGGGAAGCTCCATGCCGAGGGCGTGGACGCCCGGTCCCGGCTCCAGAAGCTGCGGGACCGGCTGGCGGAGAGCGACTATCTCCGGGGCAAGGACGTGTATCTGGACGGATTCTCCTACCTGAACAAGCTGGAGGAGAGCGTGCTGGAGCAGGTGATGCGTCAGGCGGAGAGCGTGACGGTGACGCTGCTGGGCGACCGGGCGGAGGGGACGCTGTTTCAGAATGCCCTGCGTCAGCGGCAGCGGCTGGAGCGGATGGCCCGGCAGCTGGGGACGGAGTGCGAGATCGTGTGGCTCACCGGCTCCGGGAAGGGGCCGCTGGCCCATCTGGAGAAGCACCTGCTGGGGGAGGATATGCCCTATGAGGGGGACGACTGCCGGCAGCAGGTGGCGCTGTGGGAGTGCGGCACGGTATACGGCGAGGTGGAGCGGACGGCGGCGCAGATCCGGAAGCTGGTGGCCTCCGGGGCCTGCCGCTGGCGGGACATTGCCGTTACCGCCCGGAGCATGGAGGTATACGGCCCGGTCATCGAGAGCGTTTTTCAGCGGGATGGCATCCCGGCGTACATCAGCCGCCGCAGCGATATTCTGGCAAAGCCGCCCCTGACCATGCTGCTGGGGGCGGTGGATGCCGTTACCGGCGGCTTCCGGCGGGAGGATATGTTCCGCTATCTCAAGACGGGGATGGCGGGCATCACGGCGGAGGAATGCGACCTGCTGGAGAACTATGTGATCCTATGGAGTATCCGGGGGAATATGTGGCTGCGGGACACGGAGTGGACGGCAAACCCCGACGGCTACGGGCAGGAGATGACCCCGGAGCGGCAGCAGCGGCTGGCGGAGGTCAACCGCATAAGGCAGAAGGTGCGCTCTACGCTGCTGCCCCTGAGCGATGGCCTGAAGGATAGGCCGAAGGCCAGGGATAAAGCGGAGATGCTTTACATATTTGCCGAGGAGTCCGGCGTGCCGCAGCGCCTGAAGGAGACGGCAGAGGAGCTGCTGCGGCAGGGACAGACCCAGCTGGCGGAGGAATACAGCCAGCTGTGGAGGATCCTGTGCGGCGTACTGGATCAGATGGCGGAGATCCTGGGGGAGATGGAGCTCTCCGGCGAGGAATTTGCCCGGCTTCTGCGGCTGGTGCTGACCCAGTACAGCGTGGGGACCATCCCGGCGACGCTGGATCAGGTGAAGGTCAGCGAGCTGACCCGCAACGACCGGCACTCGGTGAAGCGGCTGTTTCTGCTGGGGGCCAACGACCATGTGCTGCCCCAGCCGCCGTCGGGCCACGGCCTGCTGGAGCCGGAGGAGCGGGAGGTTTTGCAGCAGCGGGACATTCTGCTGTCGGATGCGGCCTTTGACCCGCTGGACAACGAATTGCAGAACATCTATGCCTGTCTGGCCCAGCCGTCGGAGCATCTGACGGTGAGCTATCCGGTGACGGATCACAACGGCGGACAGCTGCGGCCCTCCTTTGTGGTGCGGCGGCTGGAGCGGTTGTTTCCGGGCTTGATGCCGGAGCGGGAGACGGTGCGTCTGCTGACCCCGGCGGTGGCGCTGGAGGAGGCCAGTCAGGAGATGGGCGGCTCCCTGTGGCGGTACTTTGCCGGGAGAGAGGAGTACGCCGGGACGCTGGCGGCCATGGAGCGGGCCAGACAGCTGCGCCGGGGACGGCTGTCCCCGGCGGCGGTGCAGTCCCTGTACGGCACCCGGATGGGGATGTCCGCATCCCGGATGGACCGGGTGCGGCAGTGCCACTTCGGCTACTTTATGCAGTACGGCCTGCGGGCCAAGGAGCGGCGTCCGGCGGGCTTCGAGGCCCCGGAGATCGGGACGTTTCTGCACTATCTGCTGGAGAACACCGCCCGTGAGGTGGCAGGCAGCGGCGGCTGGGCGGCGGTGAAAACGCCGCAGCTGCACGCTATGGTCCGTAAATACATTGACCTTTACATCCGGGACGAGATACCGGGTTACGAGGAAAAGAGCGCCCGGTTCCGCTATCTGTTCGGGCGGCTGCGCACCACGGCGGAGGACATCGTGGACCGCATGGCGGAGGAGCTGGCGGAATCGGATTTCAAGCCCGTGGCCTTTGAGCTGGGCTTCGGCGGACGGGACGGCACACTGCCGGCCATCACCATTCAGGAGGGGGACGCCACCCTCTCCGTCAGCGGAAAAGTGGACCGGGTGGACGGCTGGCTCCACGACGGGAAGCTGTATTTGCGGGTGGTGGACTATAAGACGGGGCGCAAGTCCTTTGACCTGTCGGATGTGCGGTACGGGCTGGGGATCCAGATGCTGCTGTATCTGTTCACGCTGGAAAAGGAGGGGCAGGCCTGCTTCGGATACCCCATCGTTCCGGCGGGGGTGCTGTACCACCCGGCACGGGATCTGATCCTGAAGGCCGACCGGGACATCACACCGGAGGCCCTCCGCAGGGCCATGGACCGGGAGCTGCGGCGGGACGGCATGGTGCTGGGGGACCCGGAGGTGCTGCGGGCCATGGAGCACAGTGCGCTGGAGGCACCGTGCTTCCTGCCCATTCAGGTGAGCAAGGACGGCGGCATCAGCGGCGGCGTGGCTACGGCGGCGCAGCTGGGGCGGCTGGGGCAGTATGTGGAGAAGCTGCTGCACCAGATCATCCGCGAGCTGCGGCAGGGGAACATCGATGCAGACCCATGCTGGCGGGGGCCGCAGGAGAGTGCCTGCACCTACTGCGATTTTGCATCGGCCTGTCACTTCCAGGACGGGCAGGCCGGCGACCGGCTGCGGCCGCTGAAACGGGTGAAGGCCGACGAGTTCTGGGAATTTGTAGCGCATGAGACGGGAGAGGAGGGACGTCATGGGGAGTTTTGAGCCCACGCCGGAGCAGCGGCGGGCCATGGAGGATCGGGGCGGCAGCCTGCTGGTGTCCGCCGCCGCCGGCTCCGGCAAGACCAAGGTGCTGGTGGAGCGGCTGTTCGGCTATATGGAGCGGGAGCGCTGCCGTATCGACGACTTCCTCATCATCACCTTTACCAAGGCGGCGGCGGCGGAGCTGCGGGGCAGGATCGCCGCAGAGCTGAGCCAGAGAGTGGCCCGTCAGCCGGAGAATATGCACCTGCGCCGCCAGATGATGCGGGTGTATCAGGCGGACATCAAAACGGTGGATGCCTTTTGCGGGAGCCTGCTGCGGGAGAACATCCACCTGCTGCCGCCGGAGGGGCAGCGAAGCCTGACCCCGGATTTCCGGGTGCTGGATCAGCAGGAGGCGGAGCTGCTGCGGATGCAGGTGCTGGAGCAGGTATTGGAGGAGTTTTACCAGCGCATCGGCCGGGGGGATACCCAGGCCCAACAGCTGGCGGAGACGCTGGGCGCCGGGCGGGACGACCGGGCGCTGGAGCGGCTGGTGCTGGACATCCACGGGAAGATCCAGAGCCACGCCTACCCCATGCGGTGGCTGGAGCGGCTGCGGGAGCAGTGGCAGCAGGTGCCGGAGTCCGTGGGGCCTTACCGGGAGGTGCTGACGGACAGCATCCTGCGGCGGACCCGGTTCTGGGCGAGGAAGCTGACGGAGACGGCGGCGTGGATGGAGCAGTATCCGGATCTGTACCGGGGCTACGGCGACCGGTTTCTGGAGATGGCGGAGCAGCTGCAGGGCTACGAGACGGCGGCGCAGGAGGGCTGGGACGCCATGGCCCGGCTGAAGCCCGCCTTCCGGCGGATGGGCGTCGTCAAGGGCTGCGACGGGGCCAAGGAGCAGGCGCAGGCGGTACGCAAGCGGTGCAAGGACGAGCTGGATGAGATCGGTGCGCTGCTGGCGGTCAGCGAGAGCGAGCAGCTGGAGGATCTGGAGGCCATGGCCCCGGCCATGCTGGCGCTGGTGCAGCTGACGGAGGATTTCACCGCCGCCTATCAGGCGGAGAAGGTGCGGCGCAACTGCATGGATTTCAGCGATCAGGAACATTATGCCATCCGGCTTTTGCAGGGTGACGACGGTGCGCCGACGCCGCTGGGGCGGCAACTGTCCGGGCGATACCGGGAGATCATGGTGGACGAGTATCAGGACACCAATGAGGTGCAGAACTGCATCTTCCGGGCCATTTCACGGGACGGGCAGAACCTGTTCACCGTGGGGGATGTGAAGCAGAGCATCTATCGGTTCCGGCTGGCGGACCCCACCATTTTTCTGGAGAAATATCTGGCCTACCGGCCGGCAGAGGAGGCAGAGGAGGGGCAGCCACGAAAGGTGCTGCTGAGCCAGAACTTCCGCTCCCGGCGGCAGGTGCTTTCGGCTGCCAACTTTGTGTTTGGCAGCATCATGTCCCGGCAGATGGGAGAGATGGACTACGGGCCGGAGGAACAACTGAACTACGGGGCCACGGGTTATCCGGAGCGCAGCGACACGGATACGGAGTTCCATCTGATCAGCGTGGCGGACAGCGAGGAGGAACGCTTCGACCGGACGGAGGTGGAGGCCCGGTTCGTGGCCCATCGCATCCGGCAGCTGCTGGACGAGGGCTTCCCCGTGCAGGGGGAGGACGGGCAGCAGCGGCCTGTCCGACCGGAGGATATCGTGATCCTGATGCGCTCTCCGGCAGCAAGGCGGAAGGCCTTCACGGCGGCCCTGCAGCGGGAGGATATCCCCTGTACCGGCGGGGAGGAGCAGTCCTTCTTCGAGACCATGGAGATCGCCGTGATGGTGTCGTTTTTGCAGATCGTGGACAATCCACGGCAGGATGTGCCGCTGCTGGCGGTGCTGCGGTCGCCGCTGCTGGGCTTTTCGCCGGATCGGCTGGCCCAGATCCGGGGCGGGCATCCGGGGGGAGACTACTACGGCGCTCTGTGTGCCGACGACGGCGAGGATAGCCGTGCCTTTCTGGAGCGGCTGGCGCAGCTGCGGGCGGCGGCCGGGGAACTGACGGCGGACCGGCTGCTGTGGAAGCTGTATACGGACTGGCAGGCACTGGCGGTGTTCGGGGCCATGGAGGGGGGTGCGCAGCGGCGCAGCAATCTGCTGGCGCTGTACGCCTACGCCGGGCAGCTGGCGGCTGCGGGACGGGGGAACCTGTTCGATTTTGTCAGCTATCTGCATGACTTGATGGAGAGCGGCGACCTGCCGGATATCAGCGCAAGGCAGGAGAGCGGCGGCGTACAGCTGATGACCATCCACAAGTCCAAGGGACTGGAGTTCCCGGTGGTGATCCTGGCGGATCTGCAGAAGGGCTTCAACCGGGACGATTTCCAGCGGCCCGTGCTGGTGCATCCCCGGCTGGGACTGGGGACGGAGCGGGTGGATCGGCAGCGGCGCATCCGGTACGATACCGTCTCCAAGCAGGCCATTCAGCTGGCCCTGTCACGGGAGAGTCTGGCGGAGGAGATGCGGATCCTGTACGTGGCCATGACCCGTGCCAAGGAGAAGCTGATCTGCGTGGACTGTATGCGCTTTGCACGCAATCGGGTCCGGGGCCTGCTCAGTGTGGCGGGCTGTCCTGCGGCGCCGGAGGCCGTGGGGAGCGCTAAGGCGCCGGGGGACTGGATCCTGCTGCCGCTGCTGTGTACGCCGGAGGCGGCGGTGCTGCGGCAGTGGGCGGACATGGAGCCGGAGCAGCCGGCCCTCTCCGATGGCGGCTGGCAGGTGCGGCTGTGGGAGAACCCGGTGTTTGAATGTGGGTCTGCGGCTGCGTCCCCGGAGGAGGCTGCGGTGCAGGAGCGACGGTATGATCTCTCCGCCATGGAACTGCGCTATGGCCACACGGCGGCCTGCACCATCCCCACCAAGGTGACGGCCACCCAGCTGAAGGGCAGGGTGCTGGATGAGGAGATCGCAGAGGGGGCGGCATCCGCCCGGCCCCGGCGGCTGGACTTCCAGAGGCCCCTCTTTTTGCAGCAGGAGCGCAGGCTCACCGCTGCGGAACGGGGGACGGCCATGCATCTGGTGATGCAGTATCTGGAGCTGGGCGGCCCGGACCCGGAGGAGCAGGTGCGGCGGCTCACGGATCGGCGGCTTCTGACACCCCAGCAGGCGGAGGCGGTGGACACAGAGCGCATCCGGGCGTTTCTGGCGACGCCGCTGGCGCAGGAGATCCGGCAGGCCCGGCAGGTCTGGCGGGAGTATCGCTTTGCCCTGCTGATGCCGGCGGCGCTGTATGACCCGGCGGCGGAGGGAGAGGAGCTGATGCTTCAGGGCGTGGTGGACTGCGCCTTCCGCACGGAGGAGGGGCTTGTGGTGGTGGACTTCAAGACCGACCGTCTGGCTCCCGGCGAGGAGCCGCAGCGGGCGGAGGAGTACCGGCCCCAGCTGGAGGCCTATGCTCAGGCGCTGGAGCGGGTGATGGAGGAGAAGGTCTGCCGCAAGGTATTGTACTTTTTCTCCACGGGCGCCACAATAAATTTGTAAATTTGCAAAAAGTGCTTGCATTTTGCCATGAGATGTGGTATCATCACAGTTGCCTTTGTGAAAGAGGACTATTGTACCAGAAAGAGGTGAACCAGAGCAATGAAGGAAGGAATCCATCCCAATTATCAGCAGACTACTATCAAATGCGCCTGCGGTAATGTAATTGAGACAGGTTCTACGAAGAAGGATATTCGCGTAGAAGTCTGCTCTAAGTGTCACCCCTTCTTCACCGGCAAGCAGAAGCTGGTGGATACCGGCGGACGTGTGGCGAAGTTCAACAAGCGCTTCGGTCTGGACAAGTAAAGACACTTTTTACAGGACCCGCAGCTTTTTGGCTGCGGGTCCTTTACTTTTGCCGCCGGGTATACTATATTATTAGGTGAAAACCGGAAGCGAGGATGCACATGGAACGCAGAACTTTGGAAGAAAACAGGGAAAATAAGAGAGACTATGCGGTGCTGGTGGGGCTGCGCTCCCCGGTGCTGCGGGAGGATAACGCAGACGAGGAGAGTCTGGCGGAGCTGGCGGCTCTGGTAGAGACCGCCGGAGGGCAAGCCGTCGGCACCATTTTGCAGAGCAGGGAGAAGCCGGATCCCCACAGCTTCATCGGAGAGGGCAAGGTGGAGGAGGTACGGCGCATGGTGCAGGAGGAAGAGGCCACCATGGTCATCTTCGACAACGACCTCTCGCCCTCCCAGATCCGGGTGCTGACGGAGATGACCGGGGTACAGGTGTTGGACCGCAGCGGCCTGATCCTGGACATCTTTGCCCAGCGGGCCAAGACCAAGGAGGGGTGCTTGCAGGTGGAGCTGGCCCAGTACCAGTATCTGCTGCCGAGGCTGGTGGGTATGTGGACTCATCTGGAGCGACAGGCCGGCACCAGCGGCAAGGGTCCCATTGGCTCCAAGGGCCCCGGCGAGACGCAGCTGGAGACGGACCGCCGCCACATCCACCGGAAGATCGACAAGCTGAAGGCAGAGCTGGAGGAGGTGCGGCGGGTCCGCAGCACCCAGCGCCAGCGGCGGCAGAAAAACGAGATCCCGGTGGTGGCCATCGTGGGCTACACCAATGCCGGAAAATCCACCCTGCTCAACGCCATCACCGGGGCGGGTATCCCCGCCAACAACCGGCTGTTTGATACGCTGGACACCACCACACGGCTGCTCACCGTCAGCGATACGCTGGATGTGGTGATCTCCGACACCGTGGGCTTTATCCGCAAGCTGCCCCACCAGCTGGTGGAGGCCTTCAAGGCCACGCTGGAGGAGCTGGAGTACGCCGACCTGCTGCTGCACGTCATCGACGTGTCCAATCCCCAGTGGCAGCAGCAGGCCGCCATTGTGGAGGACCTGATCCACGAGCTGAAGGCGGATCAGATCCCCTGCATCCGGGTATACAACAAGTGCGACGTGGCCTTCTCCGGGGAGCGGAGCCATGAGGAGGACGCCGTGTCCATCTCCGCCAAGACCGGGGAGGGCATCCCGGCGCTGATGGAGGCCATCGACCGGAGGCTGGACAAGGGTACCCGCCGGGTGGTGATCCATCTGCCCTATGACAAGGCGGGGATGCTGGACAGCCTCTATCGGGAGGCCAAGGTGGAGGATGTGGCCTATCAGGAGAGCATTGATGTGACGGCGGTGTGTCCCCCCAAGGTGCTGGGCCAGCTGAAGGACTATATCGAGGGCTGGACGGAGCCGAAGGAGGACTGGGAATGATGGAGACGGAACGGCTGCTGCTGCGGCCGTGGCAGGAGAGCGATGCCGAGGCGCTGTACCGCTGGGCCAGTGACCCGGAGGTAGGCCCCGCCGCCGGTTGGGCGCCTCACACCTCCGTGGAAAACAGCCGGGACATCATCCGCACCGTGCTGTCCGAGGAGGGCACCTTTGCGGTGCTGCTCAAGGACGGGAACGGCGGCCCCATCGGCGCCATCGGCGTATTTCCCACGGAGATACCGGAGGGGAGGGGTGAGCCGGAGCTCGGCTACTGGATCGCCCGCCCCTACTGGGGGCAGGGACTGATCCCGGAGGCCGTGGAGGCGATGCTGCGCCGGCAGTTTCGGGAGATGGGTGCGGAGCGTGTGTGGTGCGCCCATTTTCCGGGGAATGAACGATCCCGGCGGGTGCAGGAGAAGTGCGGCTTCCGCCATGTCTGCGATACGCCGCCGTCGCCGTGGCCCGACGGAACGGAGCGCCCCGGCGTGTGCCAGGCCATTACGAGGCAGGAGTGGGAGGTGCGCCATGGCTGACGGCTTTCGTATCCCCTTTCAGGAGGCGGAGAGCGAGTTTGTGGAGAAGCGATCCCGGTTCATCAGCCACGTGTGGCGGGTGGAGACGGAGGAGGAGGCCCAAGTCCGGATCCAGGAGACGAAGAAGAAGTATTATGACGCACGGCACAACTGCTGGTGCTATCTGCTGGGGCCGAATCTGGTGCGCTACTCCGACGACGGAGAGCCTCAGGGAACGGCGGGACAGCCCATGCTGAACGTATTCCAGCGGGAGAACGTCACCGGAGCGGTGTGCGTGGTGACCCGGTATTTCGGCGGTATCCTGCTGGGGGCCGGAGGGCTGACCCGTGCCTACTCCAAGGGCGCACGGGACGCCTTGGCGGCGGCGGGCGTGGCCACCATGGGTCTGTGGGCCCGTGTGCGGCTCAGCTGCCCCTATCCGCTGTTTGAGCGGGTGAAGCTGGAGATCGCCGCTGCGGATGGTATTCTGGACGATATGGACTACGGCGCTGATGTGACGCTGACGGTATCACTGCCGTCGGAGAGGCGGGAGACCCTGCAGGGGCGGCTGACGGAGCTGTCCGCCGGAGGGCTGACCTTGGCGCTGATGGAGGAGAGCTACCGTCCCGGCCCACGGGAGGAACTATAACAGAAAAGGAGAAGAAGGAATGAAGTACATGGAATACACCGACGAACAGATCCAGGAGATCAAGCGCCAGCGGGACCGGCGCAAGCGGCAGCAGATCACGGTCATCGTCTTTATCCTCGGCGTGCTGTTTGCGCTGGTGGGGATCCTGGAGCGGGGCGGCGCCATCTATCTGGTGCTGGGCATTGCCTGCTTGCTGATGGGCGTGCTGCTGCTGGTGGATCACATCCGCAGGGAACGGGAGGAGAAAGCCAAGAAACAGGATGCAGCAGATGCTGACAAGGAGTAAGCCTTGCCATTTGTTCACGGATTCTTTACGGAAAATCCCTTGCCCTGAGGGGGCTTTTCATGATAAAATGATATTGTAAGTAGAGATGCGAGGCGCATCTGCCCAATGTACGGACAGGTGCGCTCTCGTTTTGTCAGGAGAAAATTGGAAAAGGAGGAAGATATTTGTCTCGTAAGCCATTGAGCGTACAGGCGCAGCAGGATCGCCTGCGGCGCAAGCGGCGGGAGGCCGGAGAGGTGCTGACCATTTTTCGCAAGCCCTTGAAGGAATCGCTGACCTCGGTGCTGCCCATCACCGCCATTGTGCTGGTGCTGTGCTTTACCATTACCCCTATCTCCAACAACGCCATGATGGCGTTTTTGCTGGGGAGTCTGCTGCTGATCGTGGGTATGGGGTTGTTTACTCTGGGTTCGGAGATGTCCATGATCCCACTGGGTGAGGCGGTAGGTAAGGAGATCACCCGATCCAAAAAGGTGTGGGTCATCGTGGCCATCAGCTTTTTGATCGGCGTCATCATCACCGTGGCGGAGCCGGATCTGCAGGTGCTGGCAGGGCAGGTGCCGTCTATCCCGGATCGGGTCATCATCTGGTCCGTGGCGCTGGGCGTGGGGGTCTTTCTGGTGATCGCCCTGCTGCGTATTTTGTTTGCCATCCAGCTGTCGTATCTGCTGATCGGGTTTTACGCCATCGTGTTCGTGCTGGCGGGCTTCGTGTCCCCGGACTTCTGGGCCGTCGCCTTCGACTCCGGCGGCGTCACCACCGGCCCCATGACGGTACCCTTTATCATGGCGCTGGGCGTGGGCGTCAGCGCCGTGCGTAACGACAGGGAGGCGGGGGGCGACAGCTTCGGTCTGGTGGCCCTGTGTTCCATCGGCCCCATCATCACGGTACTGCTGCTGGGCCTGCTGTATCAGCCCGACGGCAGCACCTATACCCCGGTGAGCGTGCCGGATGCCAAGGACACGGCGGAGATGTTCCGGTCGTATACCCATGCGCTGCCGGAGTATTTCAAGGAGATCTTCCTGTCTCTGGCGCCCATTCTGGCGTTTTTCGTCCTGTTCCAGCTGGTCACCCGGCGGATGCACCGGCGGGAGGTCATGAGTATGCTCTTTGGCCTGCTGTACACCTACATCGGGCTGGTGCTGTTCCTTACCGGTGTCAACGTGGGCTTCATGCCCGTGGGCAGCTTCCTGGGGGAGAGCATCGCCGCCCATGAGAGCTACAGCTGGCTGCTGATCCCCATTGCCATGCTCATCGGATACTTCATCGTGTCGGCGGAACCGGCGGTCCATGTGCTGAACCGGCAGGTGGAGGAGATCACCGCCGGAGCCATTCCCGCCAGCGCCATGAATGCGGCACTCTCCATCGGCGTGTCGGTGTCGCTGGCGCTGGCCATGATCCGGGTGCTGACGGGTATCTCCATCATGTGGTTTTTGATCCCCGGCTATGTGCTGAGTCTGGCGCTGTCCTTTGTGGTGCCGAAGATCTTTACCTCCATCGCTTTCGACTCCGGCGGCGTGGCCTCCGGTCCGATGACGGCCACGTTCCTGCTACCCTTTGCCATGGGGGCTTGCGATGCGCTGGGGGGCAATGTGGTGACGGACGCCTTCGGCGTGGTGGCCATGGTGGCTATGACGCCGC
>ENA-UONX01000231-UONX01000231.1-human-gut-metagenome-genome-assembly--contig:-P74old-NODE-231-length-88082-cov-64.755882_pt1 | contig 88082 bp, 76 predicted proteins | sample MGYA00242466_ERZ724013 | MGnify/ENA metagenome assembly ERZ724013 | reverse complement strand
TGGAGGAGTTGGACGACCTGAACGCCCTGAACGAGAAGGTCAAGGCACAGGGCGGCGAGGTGGTCGGCATCAACACCGAGACCTTGGACGGCAACCAGCAGGGCATCGAAACCGCCAAAAAGCTGCTGGCTGCAACGGGCGCAAACTACCGCAACATCTACTTTGCCTCCGGCAGCGAGGCCGGTAAGTTTGCGCTGAACATCATGGCCTTCCCCACTACCTACGTTTTTGACCGGGACGGCAACGTTGTGGGCCAGCCCTTGCTTGGCGGCATCGACAAGGAAGAAAACCTTGCCGCTCTGCAAAAAAATATTGACGCCGCCCTTGCCAAGGACAGCGCCAAATAAGCGATTCTCCCTTGCCGCCTACGGGCGGCTTTTTTTGTTTGCTGCGGGCATTGCCATGCACGCCCGGACACCGGACGGAATACGCTGGGGGCAGAAGCATACTTTTACCAGCAAAGGAGCGTATCTCCATGAAAAACACCGGAACTCTCCGCATCCAGACCTTTGCGGCACGCCAGTCTGCCCCCGTGGAGGGGGTGACCGTTGCGGTGCAGGGGGACGGCTTTACCCTGCACTGCATCACCGATGCGACCGGCAGCGCCGCCGATATCCCCATTGAAGCCCCCGCCTGCGCCCTCTCGCTGGACGAGGACAACACTACCCGCCCCTACGCCATTGTCAGCCTGACCGCCGCAAAGCCCGGCTACCGCACCGTGCGCATTGAGGGCATCCAGATCTTTGCCGGGCAGGTAACGCTGGCGCAGCCCCAGATGCTTCCTATTACCGAGGAAGACCGAGACATCCCGAACGCGCCCATCATCATCCCGCCGCACGCTTTGTTTGCGGGCAGCGGCGGCAGCGGCCCGCAGCCGCGGGAAAACTGCACGCCCAGGGTGCTGGAACAGGTCATCATCCCCAAAAATATCACGGTGCATCTGGGCAAACCGGCGGCTGCCGCCCGCAATGTGACGGTCTCCTTCCGGGATTATATCGCAAATGTTGCTTCCAGTGAGGTCTATCCCACCTGGCCGGAGCAGGCACTGCGGGCGAACATCCACTGCCAGATCTCGCTGGCGCTGAACCGCATTTATACCGAGTGGTACCCCAGCAAGGGCTACACCTTCAACATTACCAACTCCACCAGCTACGACCAGTACTACGTCCACGGGCGCACGGTGTTCGAGGTGATGGTGCGCATCACCGATGACATTTTCAACACCTATCTGCGCAAGCGCGGCACCGTGAACCCCTACTACTCTGAATACTGCGACGGCAAGTCGGTCACCTGCCCGGGGCTCAAGCAGTGGGGCACGGTGACGCTGGCCAATCAGGGCCGCACCGCGCTGCAGATCCTGCGCTACTACTACGGCAGCGATATCGAGATCGTGCGTACCAGCAACATCCAGTCCATCCCCCAGAGCTACCCCGGTTCGCCCCTCCGGCAGGGCGACAGCGGCACGGCGGTGTTCACCCTGCAGCGGCAGCTGAACCGCATCACGAAGGACTATCCCTTCCTTGGCAAACTGACTGTGGACGGGGTATTCGGCAGCCGGATGGCCGCCACGGTACGGGCGTTCCAGAAGCAGTTCAATCTGACCGCCGACGGCATGGTGGGCCGCCAGACCTGGTATAAGATCAGCTATATCTATGTGTCGGTCAAGGATCTGGCCGAGCTGACCAGCGAGGGCGAGGTGTCCAGCGGCACTCTCTCGGACGGCACATGGGGCGGCACCGTGCTGCGCACCGGCTCTACCGGCAGCTCGGTGGAACAGCTGCAGTTCTGGCTGAACACGCTGGCACAGTATGAGTCTTCCATCCCATCGTTAACCGTGGACGGCGTTTACGGCACCGGCACAGCCAATGCGGTGCGGGCCTTCCAGCGCAAATACGGCCTGACCGTGGACGGCGTGGTGGGCCGTGACACATGGACCGAGCTGTACGACCAGTTCCGCAGCATCCAGTCCGACAACGGCACCCCCAACGCCTACCCCGGCACAGCCCTGCGGGAAGGCGCAAGCGGGCAGAACGTGCGGCTGGTGCAGTTCTGGCTCAAGATCGCCCGCACGGTGTACCCGAGCCTTTCCAACGTGACCGTGGACGGCAGATTCGGCAGTGCCACGGCGGCAGCGGTGCGCCGGTTCCAGACCTACTTCGGCCTGACCAGCGACGGCGTTGTCGGCCGCACGACCTGGAACAAGCTGTATGAGGTCTACAACGACATTGCCAACAAGCTGCTTTCGTCCTCCCTGCGCCCCGGCGAGTACCCCGGCGTGCTGCGCAATGGGTCTTCCGGCACGGCGGTGCGGGAGCTGCAGTTCTACCTCTACCTCATGAGCGCCTACGAGAGCAGCATCCCGGCCATTGCCATCGACGGGCAGTTCGGTGCTTCCACCGAAGCCGCCGTACGGGCCTACCAGCGCTTTGCGGGGCTGACTGTAGATGGCATCGTGGGACGCACCACATGGAACAGCCTGTACGACAAGGCATCCACCCTGCGGGCATCCGGGCCGGTGGTCACCCTGAAGCGCCTGCCCTACCCCGGCACCCCGCTCACAGTAGGGTCTTCCGGCAGCGCCGTGCTCTACTACAGCCTGCTTTTGCAGCGCATCGCCTACTACTTTACCAGTGTGGTGAGTCCGCCCCTCTCCGACCAGTACACCGACGAGACTGCCGCCGCCACCCGCAGCGCACAGGAGCTGCTGAGCCTGCCGGAGACCGGCATTGCGGATGCCGACACATGGACGGCGGTAGAAGCGCTGAGTTTGCAGCTGGCCGCCCACGCCCCGAACCCCGATAGAGACACCCCACCCAGCACCGCTTACCCGGGGCGCGCCATCGCCGAGGGCAGCGCCGGGCAGGAGGTTGGGCAGGTGGAACGCTGGCTCAACCGCCGGGCGCAGCTTTCCTGCGACGAGGACTATGTGGCCGACAATAACCGCTTTGGCGCGGCAGACGCCGCTGCCGTGCGGGCTGTCCAGCAGCAGGCGGGCCTGCTGGTGACCGGCACCGTGAACCGCGAGACCTGGGCCGCCCTGCAGGCCCAGAGCTGCAATTGCGACAAGGAGGAGTGAGCCATGGCACGGCTTCTGATCTACGATGCCTACGAGAACAAGGTATACACCTACGCGAACCTGAACGAGAACGACCCCATGCCCTACAGCACCGGCACCACCCTGCGGGTGCGGGAGTTCCGGGGCAAATCTGCCAGCCCCACCCTGTGGACCACCATTGCGGCCATGGAAGCGTGGAACCTGACCCGCCGCAAGTATGGCCGCGGCATCCCGGTGGGGTATGCTTTCCGCCGCATCTGGGAGGGCGGCCACGGCACCCGCAGCCAGCACTACGCGGGCGTTTCGCTTGACGTGGGGCAGTCGCTTTCCCAGTCCGAGCGCACGGCCATCTACAACGCAGCCCGGAACACCGGGGCCTGGGGCTATGTGGAGCCGCTGAGCCAGACCCCCACCTGGGTGCACATGGACCGCCGCTACGGCACGCCCGCCTGCAGCGGCACCACCTCGGGCTACCCCACCCTGCGCCGGGGCAGCCGGGGCTGCTATGTGATGATCCTGCAGGACGCTCTCTCCACCTTAGGCTACCAGACCGGCAGCCGCATCGACGGCGTGTTCGGTGCCCGCACCGAGGAAGCCCTGCGGGGCTACCAGCGGCGCACCAGCCTTAGCGTAGACGGCGTGTGCGGCTGCAACAGCTGGAAGAAGATCAGCACCGCCGTGCTGGGCGTGGGACGCACCAAGACAACGATCGATTAACAATTTAAACTGGCCTCCGCTTGCACTCTGGCCATAATCAGCGGAAAAATTATTTTTAATTTGCAAAGAGGAAAATCCTGCGGGATTTTCCTCTTTGCTTTTTCACGGGAGGGACCGTAACGGCAAACGGCATCCGCTGGCGCTGGCTCCCTGCGGGAGCATTCGCGCCAGCGGAGAGAACGGGCAGCACTCCGGGGCGCAACCCCTCTCAGGCGCTTTGCAACGCCAGAAGGGGGAGCCTTTCGCCCTCTCAGTCAAACCCTTCGGGTTTGCCAGCTCTCCCAAGGGGAGAGCCAAGACCGTGGTGGGCACGCTTCTTGCCTCTTTTTTGAAAGGGCACCAAGGGCATACTGGGAGTGCTTCTTGCCTCTCCCTCTGGGAGAGGTGGATGCGACCAACGGGAGCAGACGGAGAGGGCGCAACCGCTCCCCTGCGGGGAGCTGCCGCCGCAGCGGCTGAGGGGCTTTCAAATCGGAGGAGCGCGAAAAATGCTTTTAGCGAAGCGGCTAGCATTTTTCCGCTTCGACTTCTCCTTTGGGGTCTGAAAGGGGCGAGCAGCCCCTTTCTCGTTGTGGGGTGGGTGGAGTCCAGAGGAAGGGAGGGGGGAGTCGAAACACCCCTCCCTACCTCTGGCCCAGCGGAGCGTCCTGCACACTTCGCCGCAAGCGCAGCACTCTCCCCTCTGCAATGAATAAATTCAAACGGCAGCGGCAGAAAGTTGAAACTTTCTCCCCCATCGGCCCTTTTCATTGCACCCGCTGGCAAAACGTGCTAAAATAGCCCTATTGTAAAAATGATTCATGTCAAAAACAAGATGGATTCAAGAGGGGTATCGTATCATGGAATTTTCCAAACGACTGGACCTGTTCGGCGACGAGATCTTCGCCGCGCTGAACGAACGCAAGGTGGCGCTGGAAGCCCAGGGCCGCACCATTTATAACCTCAGCGTCGGCACGCCGGACTTTGCCCCTGCTGAGCACATCCGCAAGGCCATGATGGACGCCGCCGCCGACCCGCAGAACTGGAAGTACAGCCTGCGCGATACGCCCGAAATGCTGGACGCCGTGTGCGGCTACTATAAGCGCCGCTTCGGCGTGGAGATCACGCCGGACCAGGTGGCCAGCTGCAACGGCAGTCAGGAAGGCTGCGGCCACATCGGCATGGTGCTGTGCGACGAGGGCGACACCGTGCTGCTGCCTACCCCCTGCTACCCGGTGTTCATTGCGGGAAGCCTGCTGGGCGGCGCAAAGCCCTGGTATTACCCGCTGACGAAGGAGCACGGCTTCCTGCCTTACGTCAAGGACATTCCCGAAGATGTGGCCCGCAGGGCCAAGTATATGATCGTCTCGCTGCCCGCAAACCCGGTGGGCAGCGTGGGCACGCCGGAGCTGTATGCGGAACTGGTGGCCTTTGCCAAGAAGTACGACATCCTCATCATCCACGACAACGCCTACAGCGACATCATCTTTGACGGTGCCGTGGGCAACAGCTTCTTCAACACGCCCGGTGCCATGGATGTGGGCGTGGAGTTCTTCAGCCTGTCCAAGAGCTTCAACGTCACCGGCGCACGCATCAGCTTCCTGGTGGGCCGCCGGGACGTGGTGGCCGCCTTCAAGAAGCTGCGCGGCCAGATCGACTTCGGCATGTTCCTGCCGGTGCAGAAGGCCGCCATCGCCGCCCTGACCGGCCCGCTGGACATGGTCAAGACCCAGTGCGGCCTGTACCAGCAGCGCCGCGACGCCCTGTGCGGCGGTCTGCGTTCCATCGGCTGGAACGTGCCGGACAGCCACGGCAGCATGTTCGTGTGGGCACCCATCCCGGCCAAGTACGCAAAGAGCATGGATTTCTGTCTGGACCTCGTGGAAAAGAGCGGTGTGCTGTGCACCCCGGGTTCCAGCTTTGGCCCGCTGGGCGAAGGCTATGTACGCTTTGCCCTCACTCTGCCGCCGGAGCGCATTGCCGATGCGATAAAGTCCATCAAAGAGAGTGGAATCTTAGATTAAAAAGCAACGGGAACGGCCATGCGGCGTTCCCGTTGTTTTTTATGCGTTCACGATATTCTCTCCCCTGTCATCCAGCCAGGTACGCAGATTGTTGGTAGTAATGTCCATCAGCCGCTGCAGTGCTTCGTTTGTGGCCCATGCAATGTGCGGCGTCAGCAGGGCGTTGGGCAGGCCGCGCAGCGGGCTTTCCTGCGGCAGCGGCTCGGTGCCAAAGGCATCGGCGCCGTAGAAGCCAAGGCGGCCGCTTTTCAGTGCGTCGGCCACAGCCTGTTCATCCACCAGTGCGCCGCGGGCGGTGTTCAGCAAGATCATGCCGGGCTTTGCCTTGGCCAGCGTCCCGGCGCTGATGAGCCCCCGGGTCGCCGGGGTGGCCGGGCAGTGCAGGCTGAGCACATCGCTGCGGGCCAGCAGGGCGTCAAAATCCACGAACTCCACGCCGTCGGCTTCGTACTCCGGCCGCACCGTGCGGGTGCACACCAGCACCTGCATGCCAAAGGCCTTGGCGATGCGGGCGGTCTGGCGGCCAATGCTGCCGTAGCCGTAGATGCCGAAGGTCTTGCCCAGCAGCTCCACCTGGGGCAGCAGGCCGTAGGCGGCAGGGTCCTCGGTGCGCCACCGGCCATCCTGCACAAGGCGGTCATACCGGTCGGCACACTGGCAGATGGCCAGCAGCAGGCTGAAGGTCATCTGCGCCACGCTGTAAGTAGAATAGCCCGGCACGTTGGCCACAGCCACACCATGACGGCGGCAGGCTTCCAGGTCCAGGTTATCGGTACCGGTGGCGATGATGCCCACCCACTTCAGGTTCGGGCACCGGGCCAGCACCGCTTCGTCGATGCGGCACTTGTTCAAAAACACGATCTCCGCATCCCCGATGTGCGGCACGACCTGCTCCGGGGCGGTGCGCCCATAAAAGGTGATGTCCGGCACCAGCGCTTCCACGCCGGACCAGTCCAGGTCACCGGGCTGAATGGCGTAATCTTCCAGAACGACTGCTTTCATTTCAACTTCCTCACTTTCCTGTCAGACCGGGTACAGCGCCAGCACGGTGCCCTGCGGGCTTTCGCGGCTTTCCAGCGCAGCATAGCCCTTTGCCAGCAGAATGGCCAGATGCACCCGGTCGGTCATCGGCACCCACACCGGCGGCACGTTTTGCCCCAGACAGTCTGCCTGCAGCCAGAAGCAGGGCGCAAGGCTGTCCAACGGACGGATGGCCCGCAGCGCAAAGCCCTGCTGCAAATAAAGCGGCAGCATCTCCTCGGCCGTGCACTCTGCCACCGCCCAGCGCGGGCGATGCCGGGCCAGAGCTTTCTGCCGGGCGGCAGCGGCTTCCAGCAGGGCCGGGAACGCTTCGGTGCGGCCCACCGGCGGGGCCAGAAAATACCCATCTGCCGCATTGCGTCCCCCTACAAAACTGCGCAGGGCTGCAGCGGCAGCGGTGTCGGCATCCATGGGCAGCAGAATGCAGGCCGCATCCGGCACACGGCGCGCCCCGCACACGCCCCACACTTCGCCCACCGTCAGCATCCTCAGCACTTCGCTGCGGGGCCGGTACACGCAGCTCACCTCGCTGCGGATCAGCTGGCAGAACTCCTCTGCCGAGAGTCTTCTTGCCTGCCGCGTGCGCGGCGGTTCACAAACCTGGATCATTTCGGTTCCCCCATTCGTTTCAGAATGCTCTCAGCATACCGCAGGAGGACCAAAAATGCGCGCGAAACAGCGCCGACCGCTTTGTTTTATTGATCCAGTTTCACGTCCTCGCTCAGCACCTGGCCGATGGGCTTTGCGATGCACAGGTCGGCTTCGGCGTCGGCACCGGTGGGCTGCATGTTGATGACCACCAGATGGTCGCCCCGGAAGTAGCGGATGAGCCCCGCCGCCGGGTACACCACCAGGCTGGTGCCGCCGATGATGAGGGTGTCCGCATGGCGGATGGCATTCACCGCGCCGGAGAGCACCTCCTCGTCCAGCCCTTCCTCATAGAGCACCACGTCGGGCTTCACGATGCCGCCGCACTCGGTGCAGCGGGGCACGCCGGTAGAATTCGCGATAAAATCGACATCATAAAACTTGCCGCAGCGGGTGCAGTAGTTGCGCAGGGTGCTGCCGTGCAGCTCGTACACGGTCTTGCTGCCTGCGGCCTGGTGCAGCCCGTCGATGTTCTGGGTGACCACCGCTTTCAGTTTGCCTTCGCGCTCCAGCTTTGCCAGCCGCAAATGTGCCGCGTTGGGCTTTGCGCCCTTCACGATGAGCTTATCGCGGTAAAAGCGATAGAACTCCTCCGGGTGTTCCTCCCAGAAGGTGTGGCTCAGGATCGTTTCCGGGGGGTAGGCGTACTTCTGGTGGTAAAGCCCGTCCACACTGCGGAAGTCCGGGATGCCGCTCTCGGTGGAGACGCCCGCCCCGCCAAAGAACACGATGCTGCTGCTTTTTGCAAGGATGTCTTCCAATGCCTGTACCATAAACAAAACCGCCCCTTTCGCTGTGCGTGTGTTTGTGTTAAGATAATTCCAGTATAGCACAAACCCACAGGAAAGGAAGCGGAAACTTTTGAACGTCTGGTATGTGAACAGCCTTCTGGGCACCTTCCGGCTGGAGGAGGAGGACGACGCGATCTGCGGGCTGACCCTCTGCCCAGACGGCGTGCCGGAGCTGGAGCCTTTGCCCCGCAAGGTGTGTGAGACGCCCCTGCTGCAGGAGGCCGAGCAGCAGCTGAACGAATACTTTGCCGGTGCCCGGAAGGAGTTCGACCTGCCCCTTGCCCCGAAGGGCACGGCTTTCCAGCAGGCTGTCTGGGCCGAGATGAACAAGGTCCCCTACGGGCAGACCCGCACCTACGGCCAGCTGGCCGCCGCCATCGGTCGGCCCAAGGCCGCCCGCGCCGTGGGCGGGGCGTGCCACTGCAACCCCATCGCCATCATCCAGCCCTGCCACCGTGTAGTGGGCAGCAATGGCAAGCTCACCGGCTACGCCTATGGCGTGGAGATGAAGGAGTATCTGCTGGAGCTGGAACAGCAGGACGACAGATCGTTTCTCCTTGCAACTCAGCCTTGACAATATGGCAGATATGCCATATAATAAAATTGAGAAATCAAAATGGATCAGTTTACCGTTGAATTTTATGAAACAGCAGCCGGTGAGCGGCCTGCGAAGAATTTCTGGATTCACTGGACGTCAAAATGCGCGGAAAACTTGTCATGACCTTGAAAGTTCTGCAGGAGCAGGGCAACCGTCTGCGGGAGCCCTACAGCAAGCATCTGGAAGACGGCATCTTTGAGGTGCGCGGCAAGGTCGGCTCGGATATTTCCCGTGTGCTCTATTTCTTTTACTATGGCGGGCGCATTATCCTGACCAACGGCTTTATCAAAAAGTCGCAGAAAACGCCCCGCAATGAGCTTGAAAAGGCAAAGCTCTGCCGCAAAGACTTTATGGAAAGGTTTGGTGAATGAGATGAAAACACTGGATATGTACCTGAACGAACAGCTGCAGGACGATGCTTTCCGTCAGGAATGGGAAGAAAATCAGCCTGAAATGGATATCATCCGCGCCATGGCCGACGCACGCATTGCGCAGAACCTGACCCAGAAGGAGCTTGCCGAGCGCACCGGCATCGATCAGGCCGACATCAGCAAGCTGGAAAACGGCACGCGCAACCCTTCCCTGAAGCTGCTGAAGCGTCTGGCCGACGGCATGGGAATGGACCTGAAGCTCGTCTTCACGCCCAAAAAGAACGGTCATCTTCCCACCGCACAATAATGAAAAACTACACAGAAAACGGCGGGTGCATCACTGCGATGCACCCGCCGTTCTTTTGCTCCTATTTTATTTACTGTGCGCTGTACGCACTGCCCATGGTCCAGGAGTTATCAGCGCTGTACTTTGCGTGGTTGCGCAAGTAGGTCACCCATGCGCCGTAACCGTTGCCGGCCGAGAGGTGCACACCATCCGGTGCGGCAAGCATCTCTTTCAGGTTGCCTTCGCCGTCGGCGAGAGCTTCCCACAGGTCGAGGTAGACGCAGCCCTTGCTGGCGGCCAGCTGGGCCAGCTGCTCGTTGACGCCGCGCAGCACATCGCTGGCAAGGCCCGGCTTTTTGGCAGCTGCCGAGGGGCGCACCGGCGGGATGGACTGCACATAGATCACGCAGTCGTCGCCCAGCGCTTCCCGCAGCATGTCCAGCATCTGGCCATAGTAAGCCAGGAAGCGATCCGATGCGCCCAGCGTGGTGAGGGTGTTGGTGCCCAGCAGGATATACAGCTTTTTCGGCTGGGCGGCGGCCAGCACATCCAGCGCCACCTCCTGCCCGCGGGTGGGGCTCTTGACCGCACTGCGGTTCACGATGGCGTCCGGGCCCACGCCGGTGTAGCCGCAGATGAGCGCCCCGCCCAGGTTGATCTGATAATCCGAGAAGCCCACGGTCAGGCTGTCGCCCAGGAAGGCCGCATCCGAGAAGTAATTCAGGTCCACCTGGCCGCAGCTGGGCTGGCGGATGACGCTGGCGTCATAGGCCTTGATGGTATAGGCCCCGGCGCTCTGCTTTGCCGGGCCAAAGGTCTCCAGCGTGGCGGCCTGCGCACCGGCAGTGCCGTCCGTGGCGGCGCTGTCGGAAGCCGCTTCGCCCTGCATGGGCAGCGGGGCCAGAATGTTGGCCGCAATGCCGCTGGCGTTGGTGGCCGGGGTCTCGTCGGCACCCGCCGCACCGTGTTCCAGAATGGCGGTGATGGCGTAGGCCAGCAGCAGAATGGCAATAAACGCGCCCAGCAGCCGCAGCTTTCCGCTGACGCTGCCGTGCTTTGCCCGGCGCGGCGCGGAATGATATTCGTGTGAAATGCCCATGGTATTTCCCAGCTTTCTCCATTTTTCCCGCACGGTAAAAGGGTTTTACAGGCCCGGTGCCGTGCGCCTTTTCATTTTATCATAATTTTTTTGCCTGCGCAACCAATTGGGTCTTGCATACAACAGGCAAAACGGGTACAATAAGGATGTGGCAATTTTGCACATTTTACAAAAAGCGTGTGCACATGCCGCAAACTTTTTTGTATCACTTGCAACGTCCGGTTTGTTTGCCGCCGGTCTGCGGGCAGTGCAGGGCCCAAAGATCTCTCTCCTACGCACAGCGGCGCAGAGGCCGGAGACGTGCAGCGATGTACAAATGATAAGAACTGAATTTGTAAAAGGAGGTACTCATGGCCAAGAACGTCATCATTGGTCAGAGCGGCGGCCCCACCGCCGTCATCAATTCCAGCCTGGCAGGCGTATACAAAGCCGCCTGCAGTCTGGGTGCAGACAAGGTGTACGGCATGAAGTACGGCATCGAAGGTCTGCTGAAGGAAGAACTGCTGGAACTGAACGTCCTGCTGGACGACCGCATGAGCATCGAGCTGCTCAAGCGCACCCCGTCCAGCTATCTGGGCAGCTGCCGTTTCAAGCTGCCGGACCCGGACGTGGATTCCACGCCCTTCGTCAAGCTGTTCACCCTGTTTGACAAGTACGATATCTGCGCGGTGTTCTACATCGGCGGCAACGACTCCATGGACACCATCGCAAAACTTTCCCGCTACGGCACACAGGTGGGCAGCAGCGTGCGGTTCATCGGCGTGCCGAAGACCATCGACAACGACCTTTGCCTCACCGACCACACCCCCGGTTACGGCTCGGCAGCAAAGTACATCGCCACCATCCTGAAGGAAGTCATCCGCGATTCTTCCGTGTATGACATCCGCAGCGTGACCGTGGCTGAGATCATGGGCCGCCACGCAGGCTGGCTTGCCGGTGCGGCCTGCCTGGCCGGCGGCGACGACTGCGAGGGCCCGGACCTGATCCTGCTGCCCGAAGTGCCCTTCGACGAGGAAAAATTCCTGACGAAGGTGGACCAGCTGCAGCGGGTGAAGCCCAACGTCATCATCGCGGCCAGCGAGGGCGTCAAGACCGCCGACGGCACCTATCTGTGCGATCTGGTGTCCACCGCCGGGCAGCTGGACGCCTTCGGCCACAAGGCCGTGCTCAGCGGCACCAGCCGCTACCTCTCGGAGCTCATCCACGACAAGCTGAATTGCAAGAGCCGTGCCATCGAGTTCTCCACCCTGCAGCGCTGCGCAAGCCACTTGGCCAGCCGCACCGACGTGAACGAGGCCTACGCCGTGGGCGGTGCGGCCGCAGCCGCAGCCTTTGCAGGCGAGACCGGCCGCATGATCGCGCTGGAGCGCATCTCCAGCTATCCCTACCAGTGCATCGCAAAGTCGGTGGATGTGCAGCAGGTGGCAAACCTTGAGAAAAAGGTGCCGCTGGACTGGATCACCCCCGACGGCATGCAGGTGACGGCGGCCTTTGAGGAGTACGCCCGCCCGCTGATCCTGGACGAAGTGACCCCCGTGTACGTCAACGGCACCCCGCGCCACATCCGCCTGTAAGTCCCCTTCCCCGCGTCTGTTTTTGTGCACCTGCACATTTGATAAATGCCAAAACAGAAAAACAAAAAAGGAGAAATCATCATGGGTAAAAATGCAATCGTTGGTCAGTCTGGCGGTCCTACTTCCGTCATCAATGCGAGCCTTGCGGGCGTCTTTGAAAGCTGCAAGAGCCGCGGTGCCGACATCGTCTACGGCATGTGCAACGGCGTCGCCGGTCTGCTGGAGGAGCGTGTGGTGGACCTTTCCACCGTGCTGACCGACGACCTGGACATCGAGCTGCTCAAGCGCACGCCGTCCAGCTTCCTGGGCAGCTGCCGCTACAAGCTGCCCGACTGGCACGAGGACGAAGCCGTGTACAAAAAGCTGTTTGCCATTCTGGAAAAGCTGAACATCGGCTACTTCTTCTACATCGGCGGCAACGACTCCATGGACACCATCGGCAAGCTGGCCGAGTACGGCGAGCGCATCCAGAGCGACATCCGCTTCATGGGCGTGCCCAAGACCATCGACAATGACCTGATGGTCACCGACCACACCCCCGGCTACGGCTCTGCTGCCAAGTACATCGGCGTGGTGATGAAGGAAATCATCCGCGACGCCACCGTGTACGGCACCAAGTACGTCACCGTGGTGGAGATCATGGGCCGCAACGCCGGCTGGCTGACCGCCGCCGCCGCGCTGGCCAAGAGCGACGACTGTGAGGGCGTGGACATGATCTGCCTGCCCGAAGTGCCCTTCAACGTGGATCACTTTGTGGAGAAGGTGCGCGTGATGCAGGAGAAGAAGCCCAGCATCGTCATCGCCGTGTCCGAAGGCGTCAAGCTGGAGGATGGCCGCTACGTCTGTGAGCTGGCCGACGATGTGCACGCGGTGGACGCCTTCGGCCACAAGGCCCTGACCGGCACCGCACGCTACCTGGCAAACGTGGTGGCCCGCAATCTGGACACCAAGACCCGCTGCATCGAGCTTTCCACCCTGCAGCGCTGCGCCGGCCATCTGACCAGCCGCACCGACATCACCGAGGCCTATCAGGTGGGCGGTGCCGCTGCCAAGGCTGCCTTTGAAGGCGTCACCGGCCAGATGGTGGCCCTGAAGCGCATCTCCAACAGCCCGTACCAGTGCACCACCGAGCTGCACCCCATCAGCGAGGTCGCAAACCTCGAAAAGAAGGTGCCGCTGAGCTGGATGAACGAAAACCACACCCAGATGACCGAGGAGTTCCTCGAGTATGCCCGCCCGCTGATCCAGGCCGAGCTGACCCCGCTGTACATTGCCGGTCTGCCCCACCACATCTACATGAAGAACTCCAAGTAATTTCTGTTATACGGCATGATAAAAGCCCGTCCGAGTTTAGGCCCGGACGGGCTTTTGTGCATTCATTATTCTGTATAATCTAGTAACTGCTAAAAATCAAACCGTTGCGCCCACCTTCGGGGCACCGCCCGCAATTTCCTCTGCGGTCAGCGGCTTTGCCTCCACGGGGGCGTTCAGGCGCTCTTTGGCCACAGCCAGCATCAGCTTGATGCGGTTTTCCTGATTGACTTTGGTGGCGCTGGGGTCATAGTCGATGGGGGTAATGTTGGCGCTGGGGTACAGGGCGCGGATCTTGTTCACCATACCCTTGCCCACGATGTGGTTGGGCAGGCAGCCGAAGGGCTGGGCACACACGATGTTGCCGTAGCCGCCCTGCACCAGCTCGATCATCTCGGCGGTCAGCAGCCAGCCCTCGCCCATCTTGGCACCCAGCGAAATGATGCCCTTGGGCTTTTCCACCAGCTCCTTGAAGGGGCCGGGGGCGTAGAAGCCTGCGTCGGCCTCAGCCTTGAGCATGGCGCGCTCGATGCTGTCCAGCCAGTTCAGGAACTGGTCGATGCCGATCTTCACGGCCAGCTTGCCGCCGTACAGGATGTGGTCCTCGCCCATGTTGAAGGCGCAGTACTGCACAAAGCCCATCAGACCCGGGAAGTTCACCTCGCAGTCCTGACTTTCGAGGAACTTCTGCAGGTCGTTGTTGCCCAGCGGGCTGTACTTGACGTAAATTTCGCCCACGACGCCCACCTTCACCTTGGGCACCCGGGTGATGGGGATGTTTGCAAAGTCCGCTGCAATGAGCGGGAAGGTATGCTTCATCTCCTTGGAAGTGTAGCCCTTGCCTGCCAGCAGCACACGGCCCAGACGGGTGACCCACAGGTCTACCATCTTGTCGGCGGCGCCCTTCTCATTTTCATACGGTGCCACCTGATTGCGCAGAGCGCACAGCATATCGCCGTAGAAGATGCAGGCCAGCGCGCGGCGGGCCAGCGGCAGGGTCATCTGGAAGCCGCTGTCTTTTTCCAGGCCCGAGAAGTTCAGGCTGGCGACAGGAATTTGCGGGTAACCGGCCTTCACCAGTGCCTTGCGCAGCAGGTGGATGTAGTTGGACGCACGGCAGCCGCCGCCGGTCTGGGTGATAAGCAGAGCAGTGTGGTCGAGATCATACTTGCCGCTGTTCAGTGCGTCCAGAAACTGGCCGATGACCAGCAGAGCCGGGTAACAGGTGTCGTTGTGGACATACTTCAGGCCCAGCTGTGCCACAGCACTGCCGCAGTTGCCCAGAATTTCGCACTTGTAGCCGTCGTAGCGCAGGGCGTACTCCAGCAGGCGGAACTGGGTAATGGCCATGTTGGGGATGAGGATGGTATGCGTTTTCTTCATCTCCGGGGTGAATTTGGGATAATTGTATTCCATAGGTTCCTCCTATGTTCTCAGGCTTCTGCCTTGGCGGCGGCCTTTTCCTCGGCCACCTCGTCGCGCTCATCCAGCGCGGCAAACAGACTGCGCAGGCGGATGTTCACCGCACCCAGGTTGGTGATCTCGTCGATCTTGAGCTGGGTGTACAGCTTGCCGCCTGCCTGCAGGATCTCGCGGGTCTCGTCGGTGGTAATGGCATCCACGCCGCAGCCGAAGGACACCAGCTGCACCAGATCCATATCCTTCTGGGTGGTGCAGTATTTGGCGGCGGCATACAGGCGGCTATGGTAGGTCCACTGGTTCAGCACGCTGGTGGGGAACTTCTGCACCCGGTTGGAAATGCTGTCCTCGGTGACAACGGCGGCCCCGTGGCGGGTAATCAGGCGGTCGATGCCGTGGTTGACCTCCGGGTCCACATGGTACGGGCGGCCTGCCAGCACGATGATGCGCTTACCCTGACGGCGTGCCTCGTCGATGATGGCGCTGCCCTTCACGCGGATCTTTGCCATGTGGGCTTCGTACTCGGCGTAGGCGGCGTCGGCTGCAGCCTGCACTTCCTTCTCGGAGATGCCGCCGAAGTACTTGGGCAGGATGTTCTTTGCCATCTTGTGCACAAAGTCCTTCGGACGGTGGATGCCCACATAGTCATAGATGAACTTGGTGCCTTCCAGCTCCGGGCAGTTTCCGGCCAGAACCTCGGGGTAATAGGCCACCACGGGGCAGTTATAGTGGTTGTCACCCAGGCCCTCGTCCACATTGTAGGTCAGGCAGGGGTAGAAGATGGCGTCCAGCTGCATCTGGCTCAAGGCCTTGATGTGGCCGTGGCTGAGCTTTGCCGGGAAGCAGGCGGTGTCGCTGGGGATGGTGGCCTGACCAGCCAGATACAGCCCGCGGCTGGACACCGGGCTGGTGTGCACCGCAAAGCCCAGCTTCGTCCAGAATGCCCACCAGAAGGGCAGCAGTTCGTAGAAGCCCAGGCACAGCGGGATGCCGATGGAGCCGCGCTTACCGGCCACCGGCTTATACTCAGCCAGCAGCTGCTGCTTGTAGGCGTACAGGTTCAGGCTGTCGTCGGCGCTCTTGCCGGTGACGGGCTTATCGCAGCGGTTGCCGGAGATGTACTTGCGGCCATCCGCAAAGGTGTTGACGGTGAGCTGGCAGTGGTTGCCGCAGCCGCCGCACTTGACGCTGACCACCTTCTGCTCGAACTTTTCCAGTTCTTCCTCGCTCATCATGGCCGAGGTGGTGCTGTGGGCCTTCTGGCTCTGGCGCAGGCCGAACAATGCCGCGCCGTAAGCGCCCATCAGACCGGCGATGTCCGGGCGGATGACCTCCACGCCCATCTCCTTCTCGAAAGCGCGCAGCACGGCTTCGTTGTAGAAGGTGCCGCCCTGCACCACGATCTTGCGGCCCAGTTCTTCGGGGCTGGACGCACGGATGACCTTGTACAGCGCGTTCTTGACCACGCTGATGGACAGGCCGGCGGAGATGTTCTCGATGCTGGCACCGTCCTTCTGGGCCTGCTTCACCGAGCTGTTCATGAACACGGTGCAGCGGCTGCCCAGGTCCACCGGGCGGTCCGCAAACAGACCCAGGGCGGCAAACTTCTTGACGTCATAACCCAGGGCCTGGGCGAAGGTCTGCAAAAAGCTGCCGCAGCCGGAAGAACAGGCTTCGTTCAGGAAGATGTTGCTGATGGCACCATCCTCGATCTTGAAGCACTTCATATCCTGGCCGCCGATGTCGATGATGAAGTCCACATCCGGCATGAAATATTTGGCTGCGGTAAAGTGAGCAACCGTTTCCACCAGACCGTAATCGCAGCGGAAGGCGTTCTTCACCAGTTCTTCGCCGTAGCCGGTGGTGGTCACGCTGGCCACCTGCAGGCCCGGGTGTTCTTTATAAATTTTCAGCAGCTGCTCCCGGATGAGGGGCAGCGGGTTGCCGAGGTTCGGCTGGTAGTTGGTGTAAAGGATCTGGCTCTTTTCGTCCACCACCACCAGCTTGACGGTGGTGGAACCGGAGTCGATGCCGATGTGCACCGGGCCGCACTGGGCGCTGAAGGGCACGCGGGGCACACTGTGGGACATGTGGCGTGCGTGGAAGGCCTCGTATTCTTCCTTGCTGGCGAACAGCGGCGGCTCGCTGGCATAGGTGGCGGTGGCGGCGTACTGGTCCAGCGCGTCGGCCACTTCGCTCAGCACGAAGGCCTTGTCGGCATAGAGGGCAGCGCCCAGCGCCACATACAGCAGGCTGTTTTCCGGGCAGGTGCCGGTGACGTTCAAAGCTTCGTCAAAGCTCTTGCGCAGCACGGTGCTGAAGGTGAGCGGACCACCCAGATACAGGATGTTGCCCTTGATGGGGCGGCCCTGTGCCAGGCCTGCAATGGTCTGGTTGACCACAGCCTTGTAGATGCTGGCAGCGATGTCCTCGGTGCGGGCACCCTGGTTGATCAGCGGCTGCACGTCACTTTTTGCGAACACGCCGCAGCGGGACGCGATGGTGTAGGTGCGCTGGGCATTCTCAGCGGCCTTGTTCATCTCGTCGGCGCTCATCTTCAGCAGAGTGGCCATCTGGTCGATGAAGGCACCGGTGCCGCCGGCACAGCTGCCGTTCATGCGCACCTCGGTGCCGTTGGTCAGAAACAGGATCTTGGCATCCTCGCCGCCCAGCTCAATGACGCAATCGGTCTTTGGCATAAAGCGCTTGACCGCCACGCGGGTGGAGAACACCTCCTGCACAAAGGGCACGCCGCAGCTGTCGGCCAGGCCCATGCCGGCAGAGCCGGAGATGCTCAGCAGCGCCTTCTCGCCATGCAGCTGCTCGGCATCAATGCGGCGCAAAAGCTCCTGCGCCTTTTCCAGAATATGACTATAATGTCGTTCGTATGTAGAATACAGCAGTTCATCATGCTCGCCCAGCACCACACACTTGATGGTAGTGCTGCCGATGTCAAGACCTACTCTCACGTTGTTTTTCCTCCTAAGGACAAATGCCGGAGGCCAGGCCCCCGGTAAACGGCAAAAACTCTCTGCCAGAAATTGTTTGTTAGCGAATCATCTCGTCTGTTCGCATACAGGTGTATTATAATCCAATTTTGCGGCACAATCAATGTGCTGGTCTTATTTTACACGGAAAAAATAGTATTTTCCGCTCGAAAAGTTAAACATTTTGTGAACTTGCCTGCTTTTGGGGCACTGTTTTTCCGCGCAGCAAAGTTTCTTTGCCACATCGCGCAAAAAAGGGCCGCTGCACGGATGGGGTGTTCCCACCGCACAGCGGCCCTGCTGCTTTTCTTCTTATAATGTGTCAGAGATCGTCGGGGTCGCCGCGCTCCGGCATGGTGCGCAGCTCCTTCACCAGCATGGTGCGCAGCTGATACCGCTTTTGCATCTGCGTGAACCCGCTGTCCGCGTGCAGCTCCACCGTCTGCCCAACACTGCGGTCGCTGCTGAGCGGGATGGTCACCACTGCCTGCGTGCCGCATTCCGGCGCTTTTTCCACCCGCAGGCCCCAGCCCATGCGGCGGCAGCACTCGCGGCAGAGCAGCAGGCCCAGCCTTGCCCCGCCCAAAAAGCACTGCCGGTTCCTCAGCCAGGCGTCCTCCCCGCTGTCCGGCAGGCCGCAGCCGTTGTCCAGCAGCGTCAGCTGCCAGAAGCTCTCGCTGCGCCGCAGCACGATCTGCACTTTGCCGCCCTCGCTGCAGGCGCGCAGCGCATTGGACAGCAGATGCAGCAAAAGCAGCTCGGCATCGCTGCGCTCGGCCAGCACATGGCAGGTGGTCCAGCCGCCGTAGTCCAGCGTCAGCTCCACCTTGAGCTGCTCCTGGATCATATCCGCCTGTGCCGCGATCTGCTGCAGAAGATCGCACAGGTCCATGGGGTAAAGACGGGGCAGTTCTTCTGCGCGAAGATACTCCAGCAGAGTCATCACCTCGTTCACGGTGCGGTCCAGCTGGGCGCTTGCCGCGCTGATGTCCGTCACCGCCTGCCGGGACTCCTGGTCGGCCCCGGTGCGGGCAAGGTGCTGGTCCAGGTATTCGCAGTTGCGGCTGATGAGGGTCAGCGCATGAAAGCACGCCTGCTCCACAGCCTTCTGCGGCACGGCCTGGACCGACAGCTCGGTGGGTTCATTCTGCAGCATCTGCTCCATTCTGTTGCTCCTCTCAGGCTGCCGGTCACGGCTCTTTCTGCCGCCGCAGCTGGTTCTTGACCGCGTAGATCAGCTTCCCCGTGGTCAGTTTATCCCCGGCAAAGCCGTTTTCCTGTTTGAAGGTGCTCCACGCCTCGTTGGGGGCGGCTTCCAGCTGGTCGATCATCCGCCGGATGCCGCTGTCCACCGCCGAGACCGAGACATTGTACTGCTGGCCCACGGCCTGCAAAATCTCCTTGCGGATGGCCATCTTCTGCGAGTTGCCGAACACCACGCCCACCGCGCAGGTCAGGTAGCCGCAGTTCACATCCGGCTGCTGCAGGCCCCAGCTGTCGTAAAGCGCGTGGCACTGGCGCTCCAGTTTCTGGCCCTGCTGGCCCGGCATCCGGTACAGCTCCCGCAGCAGGCTTTTCAGGTCTGCCTGCTCGACGCAGAAGATCCCTTCCTCCGTTTCCATGCACAGGGCCGATTCGTTGTTGCGCCGGGCCTCGTTGAACAGCAGCAGCACCGGCCGCTGCTCCAGCGCACGGATGTGCTCCATGAACTCCAGCCCGGTCATATCCTCCATCTCGTTGCACAGGATGGCCACGTCGAACGAGTGGTCCTGCTGCAAGCACCGGAACAGGCGTTCCCCGCTCAGAAAGCAGGTGCAGCTGATGGGAGCCCCTTCCTCCTCCAGATAATGCTTCTGGACACGCAGCTCTTTGCGGTCGTAGCTTGCAAGGGCGATCTTCAGTGGTTTGAACATGCGGTCATTGTCCACGCAGCGCCCCGCCTTTCTGCTCAAGCCGATCTGCCGTGGTCAGTTCCTCCATCACATCCTGCCAGATCTCCGGCTGCACGCCATTTTCACACAGATATTGCAGGATGCGGTAGCAGGATTCCGGCGCGGCAGCCAGATACAGGCTCTCCATGCGCGGCCCGCTGCCGGTGCGGCAAAGTGTCAGCCGACAGCCGTTTTCATCTTCGGCATCCAGTGAATATACCAGCGTATACGCCTTCTGCAGACCGTCGATCGCAGAAAACTGACGAATCATGGGTGAAAATGTACGTTCCATATGAGTTCCTCCTTGCTACAAGGCTTTCCAACGCTTTTCGGCGCCCCTTGTTTTTCCTTTTTCTATTTTAAAGAGCAAAGCGGGAACCGTACAATCCTTAAAAAGTGTCTAAAAACGTCATTTTCATTTTTGCGCTGTTTTTGTGTCGTTTTTCCGTTTTCTGCGACGAATCAGCGCGCGATCATACGTTTTATCGTGTTTTATTTGTGTCGTTTTTCCGACACATTTTTGGCCTCGGCGTGCCGTTTCAGCCCCGGCACGCATCACCTCTTTTAAAATAGCACGAATCCGGCGCAAATTCAACCGTCTGGGAATTCTTTCCCGCTTTTTTACCGGGAAAAGTCTGTTTTCTGCCCAAAATCATCGCAGGTGCAAATTTTCTCAGTGTATTATACATAGTTTCTTCACATTCTTCTGATAGAATAAAATGGTTTATTGTCAAACTGCGAGAAAAGTCTGTTTTATAATAGGTACAACGAACGGCGCTTTTGCGGAAAAGCAGCCGGAAAGGCACGGCACATGCTTCAACTCAACCACATCCGAAAAGAATACCGCACGGGCGACCTTGTCCAGAAAGCGCTGGACGATGTCAGCCTGAACCTGCGCGACAACGAATTTGTCGCCATCCTCGGCCCGAGCGGCTCCGGCAAGACGACGCTGCTGAACATCATCGGCGGCCTGGACCGCTACGACAGCGGCGACCTTGTCATCAACGGCGTCTCCACCCGGAAGTACACCGACCGCGACTGGGACTCCTACCGCAACCACACCATCGGCTTTGTGTTCCAGAGCTACAACCTCATCCCGCACCAGACGGTGCTGGCCAATGTGGAGCTGGCCCTGACCATCTCCGGCATCTCCAAGGCCGAGCGCCGCCGCCGGGCGGCCAAAGCGCTGGAGGATGTGGGCCTGGGCAGCCAGCTGCACAAGCACCCCAGCGAGATGTCCGGCGGCCAGATGCAGCGCGTGGCCATCGCCCGCGCCCTGGTGAACAACCCCGACATCCTGCTGGCGGACGAGCCCACCGGTGCGCTGGACAGCGAGACCAGCATCCAGGTGATGGAACTGCTGAAGGACGTGGCCCGGGACCGGCTGGTGGTCATGGTCACCCACAACCCCGAGCTGGCCGAGCAGTACGCCACCCGCATCGTCCGGCTGAAGGACGGCGTCATCCGCGCGGACTCCGACCCCTTTACGCCGGACACCGCCGCACTGACGCCGCCGGTGCACAAAAACCTGGGCCATGCGTCCATGTCCCCCCTCACGGCCCTCTCGCTGAGCTTCAACAACCTGCTCACCAAAAAGGCCCGCACCCTGCTCACCGCTTTTGCAGGCTCCATCGGCATCATCGGCATCGCGCTGATCCTTTCGCTCTCCAACGGCGTCAGCAACTATATCAGCGATATGGAGCGCTCCACCCTTTCGGAATATCCCATCCAGATCACCTCCAACGGCGTGGACCTGGCCTCCCTGCTGGACCCGGAAAGCTATGCTTCCGCCGTCAGCGACGAGACTTCGGCCAGCTCCGACTCCTCGCTGGAAGGCATGGTCACCGTGCGCCGCCTGCTCTCGCAGCTGACCGAGAACACCACCAACGTCAACGACCTGAGCGCCCTGCGGGACTATCTGGAAAGTGACGCTTCTTCCGTAAAGGAGAACGCGGCCTCGGTGGAATACGCCTACGGCGTTGCGCCCCAGCTCTACCGCCAGAATGCGGATGGCACCGTGCGCCGGGTCTTCCCGGACAACACCCTCTCGAGCCTGAACAACACCACCACGGCGGCCGGCATCGTCTCCTCCATGAGCAACCAGAACGTGTTCTGCGAAATGGCCGAGGAGCCCTCCCTTTACGAGGACCAGTACGACGTGAAGGCAGGCCGCTGGCCGGACCGCTACGACGAAGCCGTGCTGGTGCTGAACGCCGACGGCAGCGTTTCGGACTACGCGCTCTACCTGCTGGGCCTGCTGGACGACGCCGAGCTGGACAACTTCATCCGCGAATATACCAAGAACCACAACATCGACCTGCCCGAGGACTACGGCACCTACAACTACGAAGACTTCCTCGGCCTTTCCTATAAGATCATCACCACGTCCGACCTGTATGCCTACGACGAAGACCTCGGGTTCTGGCGCAGCCACGCCGACGACGAGGATTATCTGGAGCAGCTGGCCGCCGAGAGCCCGGCTTTGACCATCGTGGGCGTGGTACAGCCCAAAGCCGACGCCTCCTCCACCATCCTGCCCACCGGTGTGGCCTACACCCACGCGCTGACCTACTACACGATGGACCACGCGGCGGAAAGCGAGATCGTCAAGCAGCAGCTGGAAAACCCGGATGTGAACGTGCTGACCGGTGAGCCCTTTGAGGCCGACGAAGATTCCGACGGCTTCGACATCACCTCGCTGTTCTCGGTGGACACCGACGCGCTGCAGAGCGCCTTCCAGTTCGACTCCAGCAAGCTGCAGTTCGACCTGAGCGGTGCCTTTACACTGAACGGCAGCTCGGTCGATCTTTCCAGCCTGCTGGACCCCGCGGATTTCTCGCTGGACCTGGGGGACCTGGACCTGAGCGACATCGACATGAGCGATGTGGAGCTGCCCACCATGGAGGATATGGACCTGAGCAGCCTGTTCGAGGACATGGACCTGTCCGTCTCGCAGGATGCGCTGCAGCAGCTGATGAAAGACATCATGAACGGCTACAAGCGCTATATCATCGGCAACGGCATCCTGAACCTGGACAAGATCGGCTTCTCCTCCTATATGGAGAGCGACCTGTTCAAGCAGATCCTGTCTGACTCCATGGGCGATCTGCTGGACACCTCCGGCCTGCAGGAGCAGTTTGCCGCTTCCCTGCAGCAGAACCTGCAGACCGTGATGACCAGCTATCTGGAACGTTACTCCGAACAGCTGGGCCAGAAGCTGGGCGAAGCGCTGCAGGCGAAGCTCACCGCCGCCATCCAGACCCAGATGAGCACGGTGATGCAGCAGCTGATGAGCCAGCTGGCCGGCCAGTTCAGCCAGCAGATCCAGACCGCCATCCAGACGAACATCGCCGCACTGGGCAGCCAGATGGAAGACGCCCTGCAGATCGACGCAGAGACCTTCCAGAGCGCCATCCAGCTCAACATGTCCAACGACGAGCTGGTGAACCTGGTGAAAAACACCCTGCAGTCCACCTCCACCACCAGCACCAGCGTCCTGGCCTCGCTGGGCTACGTGGATTACTCCACGCCGGGCTCCATCTGGATCTACCCCAAGAGCTTTGAGTCCAAGAACCAGATCGTGGACGAGCTGAACGCCTACAACGACGCCATGCGCGCCCAGGGCGAAGACGACAAGGTGATCGTGTTCTCGGATACGGTGGGCACCCTGATGAGCGCCGTGACCAAGATCGTGGATATGGTCAGCAATGTGCTGGTGGCCTTTGTGGCCATCTCGCTGGTGGTGTCCTCCATCATGATCGGCGTCATCACCTATATCAGCGTGCTGGAGCGCCGCAAGGAGATCGGCATCCTGCGTGCCATCGGTGCTTCCAAGCGCAACGTCTCGGAGGTGTTCAACGCCGAGACCTTCATCATCGGCCTGTGCTCCGGCGTCATGGGCGTGGGCCTGAGCCTGCTGCTGCTCATCCCGGGCAACATGCTCATCCACTCCATCTCCGGTTCCAGCGATGTGACCGCCTCGCTGCCGCTCTCTGCGGCGCTGATCCTCATTGCGCTGGCCACCCTGCTGACCATCCTGGGCGGCCTGATCCCCGCCCGCAGTGCGGCCAAGAGCAACCCGGTCATCGCCCTGCGCTCGGAGTAAGCGCTCCCTCAAATACCCGCATAAAACAGAACACCGCCGCGGCTTCTCCCCTGCTTTTTGCAGGAAGAACGCCCACGGCGGTGTTTTTTGTTTGTTATGGGGATCGGCGGCCAGTTACAGGTAAGCCACGGTCTCGCTCAGCGGCTTGCGCGAATCGTGGTTCGGCAGCGGCTTCACGCCTTCGGCAGCGTAGCCGAGGTCCAGGAGCATCAAGATCTCCTCGTTCTCCGGCAGGCCCAGGGCTTTTGCCAGCTGGTCCGGGTCGAAGAAGTTGACCCAGCAGCTATCCACGCCCTCGTTGGCGGCGGCCAGGATCATGTGAGTGGCCACGATGGTGGCATCCTCCACGCCGGAGGTGCGCTTGCCACCGGGGTAAGTGAACATGTTGTTGCGGTCGAACGCCGCCACTACGCAGGTGGGTGCGCTGTAGCGGCAGGGCGTAGCCTGGTCGATCTTCGCCAGCCCCTCTGCCGACTGGACGACATAGATGCGCTGCTCCTGGAAGTTTTTCGCCGTCGGTGCCAGCCGCCCGGCCTCCAGGATCGCGCGGAGCTTCGCGTCTTCCACCTTGCGCTGCCCGAAGTTCTTGCAGGAATAGCGCTTTTCAATGACCTGAGTAAATTCCATTTTGTTTCCCTCCTGTCGTTTGGAACGGTCCTTCTTTGTGTATTGTACCACGCCCTGCCAGAAAATTCCACTGCTGTCTTGTGCAGCGACGCGGCTGTGTGCAGGAGGGCGCAAAGCTGGCCCGTGAAAACCATGTAGACCTGATCCTTGCTGTGGGCGGCGGTTCCGTGTCCGACTGCTGCAAGGTGGTGTCGGCGCAGGCAAAGGCGGACTTTGCCTTCCTCGACCCGACCTATTCCCTGTCGGTTCCGTTCAAGCAGGTTATTTCCGGCGCATTCGATACCCTGAGCCACGCCATGGAAACCTACTTCGGCATCCCGGCTGACACCGACCTCAAGGCTGTGGCCGATTCCACCGTGCTCACCGGCGGCTGCTGCAAGAAGCTGAGCCGCGAAGAACTGCTGGACATCCTCAACGAGTGCAGGTAATATACAGGCCCTTGAGAGAGATGGCTCACATGGGAGTTCAAAGGAGGCCAAATCATGAGCATTAAGTACACTACTCCTGCCCAACACAAAAGCGACCTCCGCAATGTGTGCGGCACCTTCGCCATTGAAGGCATGACCATCAGCAAAGATACGCGCAGCAACCTTGACCGCATTGGCAGCGGTCAGGCCAGCTATCAACAGGTCGTGAATGAATTGCGTGCAAAGTACGCAAAGAAGGACTGACTATGTTCTCAAAGTATGATGTCTACACCACAGTGCAGTCCATGTACTGCTAGGGCAGCAATTCTTGACCGTCTTTTGTGAAGGTGATGAGTTACGAGATGGAGCACAGCTTTCTCCGCAATAATCTCGATTGAAAACCACTGCACATATAAAGCAAAAAAGGAATATTCTTACTTGTCAATCTGCTGTAGAAAATCGCCTAATTTTGAGTAAAATTGACAAAGTGAAAAAGAAATCCGTTTTCATCTTGACACTCCACAAAGAATATGGTATTATAACCAAGTATAAAATAAATTGTTCTTCAAGTGCTTAATTTGTTCGTGCCTTACAAAAAAGAAAATTGTATGTGAGCAGCGTCGTTGGATTGTTACCGTTTGGCGGGCTAGACCAACTCTGCATAGCACAAGCCGAAAGCGTGTTTCAGCCTTCGGTATGTTTGCTGTGTCAAGAGTGGTCTTTTTTTATTGCCTTTTTCAACCTGAGGAGGAGAAACAATGCAATATACCGTCAAAAAACCGATCAACAACAACATTCTGCGCGTGGTGGACCCCACGGGCTGTGAGCTGATCGTCACCGGGCGCGGTCTGGGCTTTGGCGTTAAGCCGGGCTATAAAATTGAGGCTGAAACCGTGGAGCGCAGCTACCGCATGACCAGCCCTGCCGTGCAGCAGAAGTTGGTGGAACTTCTGGAACAGATCCCGTATGAGCATCTGCTGCTCACCGATGAGCTGGTGGCAATGATCCGCAGCCGGGTGAACTACCTGCTGAACGAGAGCCTGCTCATCACGCTGGCCGACCACATCAGCTTTGCCATCCAGCGCAGCGAACAGGGAATTCACTTTTCCAACCCGCTGATGGCTCCCATTCGGGAATTCTACCCGGAAGAATTTCGCCTTGGCATGGAGTGCCTTGCCGCCATCCGCCAGCGCTGCCATGCAGACCTTTCGGACGACGAGGGCGGTTTCATTGCGCTGCACATCGTCAACGCAGAGCTCAACACCACCATGAGCGTGGTGAACGATGTCACCCGCTTTGTGGATGGCTGCGTGCAGGTGGTGGAATGCTTTTACAACTGCCATTTTGACCGGGATGCGCTGGATTTCAGCCGCTTTACAGTGCATTTGCGCTTTTTTGCGCAGCGCGTATTTCAAGGAAAACAGGAGCGGGAAAACGATGCCCATGACGAAGTGTTCCGTGCCCTGATCGCCCGCAATTGCAGCGAACACTACAAATGCGCCTGCTGCATTGCGGAGTATGTCCGCAACACCTGGCACAAGGAGCTTTCGGACGAGGAACTGGTGTTCCTTACGATCCATCTGAAACGGATCCGGATGGGGAAATAAGCTTTCTTGCTTCACCTTCGATTCTCCACAGGGCCTTTCCTGTGTGGATATAGATGCTGGATACGAACTTGAGAAAAGGAGAACTGAAGATGAAAGACAAGATCTTTGGCGTGCTGCAGCGCGTGGGACGCAGCTTTATGCTGCCCATTGCACTGCTGCCTGTGGCGGGCCTGCTGCTGGGTATCGGCAGCTCGTTCACCAACGAAACCATGCTGGCGGCCTATGGCCTGAACAGCGTCATCCACCCCGGTACCCTGATCTACACCATTCTGGACGTAATGAGCCAGACCGGCAGCGCCGTGTTCAACAATCTGGCGCTGCTGTTCGCCATGGGTGTGGCCATCGGCATGGCCCGCAAGGAAAAAGAGGTGGCGGCCCTGTCCGGTGCAGTGACCTATATCATCATGAACACGGCCATTCAGGCCATGATCAACGCAGCAGGCGGCGTGGAAGCGATGCCTGCCAACTCCACCACCACCATGCTGGGCATCACCACCCTGCAAATGGGTGTGTTCGGCGGTATCGTGGTCGGTCTGGGCGTGGCAGCGCTGCACAACAAGTTCTATAAGATCGAGCTGCCGCAGGTGCTGGCCTTCTTTGGCGGCACACGCTTCGTGCCCATCATCAGCTCCATCGTGTATCTGGTGGTCGGCATTGCCATGTTCTACATCTGGCCGGTGGTGCAAAGCGGCATTGCTGCGCTGGGTGCACTGGTGCTGGCTTCCGGTTATGCAGGCACCTTTATTTACGGCCTGCTAGAGCGTGCGCTGATCCCCTTTGGACTGCATCATGTGTTCTATATGCCGTTCTGGCAGACGGCTGTGGGCGGCACCGCCATCATCGACGGCGTCACCGTGACCGGCGCACAGAACATCTTCTTTGCCGAGCTGGCTTCCAAGTCCACCACGGTGTTCTCGGTCAGCGCTACCCGCTTCATGGCCGGTAAGTTCCCCTTTATGATGTTCGGTCTGCCCGGCGCGGCGCTGGCGATGTACCAGTGCGCCAAGCCGGAAAAGAAAAAGGTGGCAGGCGGCCTGCTGCTTTCCGCAGCCCTGACCGCCTTCCTTACCGGTATCACCGAGCCGCTGGAGTTTACCTTCATCTTTGTGGCACTGCCCATGTACGCAGTGCACTGCGTGCTGGCCGGTCTGTCCTTCATGCTGATGCACATCCTGAATGTGGGCGTGGGCATGACCTTCTCCGGCGGTCTCATTGATCTGGTGCTGTTCGGTGTGATGCAGGGCAACGCCAAGACCCACTGGGTATGGGTAATCGTAGTCGGTGCGGTGTACTTTGTGCTGTACTACATCATTTTCCGCTTTATGATCTCCAAGTTTGACTACAAGACCCCGGGCCGCGATGATGCCGAGGAAGTCAAGCTGTACACTCGTGCGGACGTGAACGCCCGCAGCGCCGCTTCCGGCAGCACCGCCCCCACAGGGGATGATCCGGTCAGCGCTCTGATCGTGGAAGGTCTGGGCGGTGCCGCGAATCTGTCCGATGTGGACTGCTGCGCCACCCGCCTGCGCTGCACCGTCAAGGACGCGGCGCTGGTTCGGCAGGATGTGCTCAAGGCTTCCGGTGCTTCCGGCGTCATCTGCAAGGGCAACGGCGTGCAGGTGGTGTACGGTCCCAAGGTGGCGGTCATCAAGGCAAAGCTGGAAGATTATCTGGAAAATGCACCCAAGACCTCGGCGGCGACCGCAGCACCCGCCCCGGCGGCCCACGCAGCAAAGGATACCGTGCTGTCTGCCTGCCTGAACGGCACTGTAGTGCCGCTGGCCGATGTGAAGGACGAAGCCTTTGCCAGCGGTGCGCTGGGCGACGGCATTGCCATTGAACCCATCGACGGTGAACTGGTGGCACCTGCTGACGGTGAGATCTCCTCCACCTTTGAGACCCACCATGCCGTGGGCATGACCACGGCTGACGGTGCCGAACTGCTGATGCACATCGGCATCGATACGGTCAAGCTGGGTGGCAAGCACTTTACCTACCTCGTCAACGAGGGCGACAAGGTGAAGAAAGGCCAGCCGTTGATCCGCTTTGAACTGGAAGCCATTAAGGCCGAAGGATATCCTGTGACCACGCCGCTCATTGTCTGCAATACCGATGACTATGCTGCCGTCGCGGCTAAAGCCAGTGGCGCCGTAAAGCAAGGCGATGCGCTTCTGGAACTGAAGCACTAAGCGTTTCTCCCAAACTGTAAGGCAGGGTTGTTATAAAGGGGGCTGTTGCAAAATAGCCCCAACGAAAAAATGAGATAGACTTCCCCCAAAGGGGTTGCCTATCTCATTTTTTGTTGTAAGCTGAAACTGCAATGAACCAACTACAACATGAACAGTATCGCAAAGTTAATCAATCGGAATATCCTTGTTCCGACCATCCGAAAATACCTTTGATGCGGACAGAAAGCTGTGCAGAAGGACGCTCGCTAAACGAATACCTCCGAGGAATCTCGATCACCCTGAATGCCAGCTTCAACCAAGTGGAACAGCTCAAGGCTGTGTCAACCTACGATGGTGCGGAAATTTTTGAAGGAATTTCCGAGAAGGGGGCATAAAAGCGATGCGCTTGCCCGCAGCACCATGCAAAATTCAAAGAAAGAAGCGTGAAACCGATGAATTTTCAAAAAGTACATGGATGACCCCGCCCGGTTCGCATCCGACTTCAGGGTTCGGAACCCGGCACGGTCCGCCAAAGTTTTTTGGACATAAAAAACGCCGCATCGTACAAAACGATGCGAGAGCATCCCCGGTAGACATTCCTACTGGTTGGAACCCGCGCACTAAGCAACAGCCCACTGGGCTGATTGCTTACCCTGCCTGCGGCAGGGCCGTGCTGTTCGAATCCCTCTAGGTCCCAAAGCCAGCGCGTGGCTTATGTGTACGCAAAAGAAAAGCAGCAGCGTAAAAATCACGCTGCTGCTAAAAGTGGACCTGGAGGGATTCGAACCCTTGACCTCTCGGATGCGAACCGAACGCTCTCCCAACTGAGCTACAGGCCCATGTGATGACCCTGTAAGTGTAACTCTGTCGGGGCGATTTGTCAAGCAGTTTCTCGCACAAATGCGCAGCCGTTTGCCCACCGCTCAGCGGTTGCCCAGCTGCCAGAAGGCCACCGCGCTGGCGGCCGCCACATTCAGGGAATCCACGCCGTGGGACATGGGAATTTTGACGGTGTAATCGCAGGCAGCGATGGTGCTGTGGGCTAGGCCGTCGCCCTCGGTGCCCAGCACGACGGCCAGCTTCGGCTCGGCGGCAAGGGCGGCATCGTCGATGCTCACCGAGCGGTCGCTCAGAGCCATAGCGGCGGTCTTGAAGCCCAGTTCGTGCAGCTGGGCGATGCCCTTTTCCGGCCAGTCGGCCGGGCAGCCGCCGATCTGCGCCCAGGGCACCTGGAACACCGTGCCCATGCTCACCCGCACTGCCCGGCGGCACAGCGGGTCGCAGCAGGAGGGTGTGATGAGCACTGCGTCCATGTTCAGGGCCGCCGCGCTGCGGAAAATGGCACCCACGTTGGTGGAGTCCACGATGCCTTCCAGCACGGCCACCCGGCGGGCACTGCGGCAAAGTTCCTCCACGCTGCGCGGGGCCGGGCGGCGGAACGCGCACAGCACGCCCCGGGTCAGCTCGAAGCCGGTCAGACCGGCCAGGGTCTCCCGGTCGGCCGTGTACACCGGCGCATCCCCACAGCGGGCCAGAATGTCTGCCGCAGGGCCGGTGATCTGTTTGCGCTCCATCAGCAGCGAAAGCGGCTGGTACCCGGCGTCCAGCGCCCGGGCGATCACCTTCGGGCTCTCGGCGATGAAGATGCCCTTTTCCGGCTCCAGCCGATTGCGCAGCTGCGCCTGGGTCAGCCGGGCGTAAACGTCCAGCTCCGGGGCGGAAATGTCTGTGATCTCAATGATATTCGGCATCAGGGGGTTCTCCTTTGGCAATGCATTTTCTCTATTCTAGCACATCCCCGCCGGGAATGCAAAAAGGTTGTTTTAACTGCGCACAAAGCAGCAATTGCTCACGCCCCGGGGTCGGCATCTTCCCCGCTGATCTCCTCGATCTCCCGGCCCCGCAGCGGCGCAAAGGGCGAGAAGATCTTTGCCCGGCTCTGCAGGCTCATGCGGGGGTGTTTGCGGCGGGACTCCGGGCTGTTCGGGCGGCTTTTGTCCAGGATGTCCGCATACTTGCGGGCAGTCTCGCGGCCCAGCGCACTTTCTTGATACTCCTTCATGCCTTGTGCCCTCCGATCTGGCCGTTGCGCTGGCGCATGGTGGCCCCTTCCTCATAACTGCTGGCCTTGAGCAGCGCGTTCTTGCCGAACCGGTTCCGGATGTCCAGCATGGTCTGCTGCAGGCGCTTTTCCTTTTCCTGCTTCTGGGTGTCGTGGAACAGGTCCACCTGCTCGACGCCTGCATCTTCCTGCACCCGGTTGGCCGTCAGGTTGATGCGCCGCACCGTGAGGGCCGGGTCGGTGATGCGGCGGAACAGCTTTACGCTCTGCTCCACGATCTGGCTTCCCAGGTTCGTGGGCGTTTCCAGCCGCACGGTGCCGTGGGCCGCCTTCGGCAGGGTGCGGCCATAGCGGTCGGTCTGGGTGGTGCCGCGGTAGCCGCCGCTATCCACATTCTCCCGGTCGTAGCCCACTTCCAGCGTCAGCGAGTCGGTGACCAGCTTTTTCTCGGTCAAGCGGAACATGAGCAGCTCTGCCATCTCCCGCACGATGAGCGCCGCCTTCTCATTGGTGTAGGGGCAGCCCAGCACCTGCCCTTCGCTGATGCTGTTGGTGCTGGCCTTATAACTCTTGATCTGGGCCATGCCGCAGGGCTCACACCCCCAGGCGTGGTCGATGAGGATCTCTGCGTCCACGCCAAAAGTATCATAGAGCCAGTCTTCGTTCTGCAGGGACAGCCGCGCCAGCTCCCCCATGGTGTGGATGCCGTGGGCTTCCAGCTTTTTCACGGTGCCGGGGCCGGTCATCCAGAAATCCGTCATGGGGCGGTGGTCCCACAGCAGATAGCGGAAGCTCTCCTCGTCGAGCTGGGCAATGCGCACGCCGTCCGCATCCGGCGGGATGTGCTTTGCCACGATGTCCATGGCCAGCTTTGCGAGATACAGGTTCGTGCCGATGCCCGCCGTGGCGGTGATGCCGGTCTCGGCCAGCACCTCGCGCACCAGCTTCATGGCCAGCTCGTGGGCCGTCAGCTTGTAAAGCGGCAGGTAGCTCGTCACATCCATGAAGACCTCGTCAATGGAATAGGGGTGGATGTCCTCAGGGGCCACATAGCGCAGATAGATTTTGTTGATCTGCTCCGACACCTGCAGATACCGGGCCATCCGGGGCGGCGCAACGATGTAATCCAGCCGGAGGGAGGGGTCCGCATTCAGGCGGGCGGCATCCGACGACGACGCCAGAAAGTCGTAACTGCCATTTTCCCGGCGCACGGCCCGGCGCTGGCGGATGGCCGCCTGCAGCCGCTGGGCGTTTACCTCTTTTGTGCGCTGAACCACCTCGAACAGCCGGGCGCGGCCCGGGATGCGGTAGGCCTTGAGGGAGGGCGAGACCGCCAGGCAGATGGTCTTTTCGGTGCGGGAGGCGTCGGCCACCACAAGGTTCGTGGAAAGCGGGTCCAGCCCGCGGTCCACACACTCCACCGAGGCATAAAAGCTTTTCAGATCAATGGCCAGATACACCCGCTGCTGTTCCATCCTGCGCCCCTCCTTAAAACAACTCTTTGTTTTAGTTTATCATAATTATTTGTTGTTTTCAAGAGGTTTCTGCGCAAAAAAGACCGGCGGTCCTTCACGGGCTGCCGGTCTTCCGAAACCGCTTTTTACAGGTTATTGTAGCGGTTGTATGCGTTGCAGATCTTGTTGGAGTTGTTGATGAGGATGTTCGTGCCCACGAAGGTGCCCACAAAGCACAGCAGTGCACCGAACAGACGCCACATCAGCACGGTGGTGCCGTTCTCCTGGAAGGTCATGCCGTAGCGCGGGGCGTTGGCAGCCAGACGGTTGCCCAGCTTGTACTCCCAATACAGCGAGTAGAGGCCGCAGGTCACGATGGACAGCAGGATATACTGCAGCAGGCCGCCGGTCTCCTGGCCGTCGCCGCTGCAGGCAATGTTGACGTCATGGGCCATCTTGTAGACGAAATAATAGGAATAGATGCCGCAGGTGATGATGCTCAGCAGAATGTAGGAGATCAGGCCGCGGTTATCGGTCAGGCGCTCCCCGGCATAGACCGTGTCGCCCTTCTGGATGGTGTCGCGCACCTCGTTGACGGCGCTGGTCAACTCGCCCTCGGCAGACTGGAACACCTTGTTGGCCGATTCCGTCACCTGGGTCTGGGCCGAAACGTCTGCGCCGCAAGCCGGGCAGAACTTGGTGCCCGGCTGGATCTCTTTGCCGCAATGTGAACAGAACATTTTCAATTTCCTCCTTGTAAATACGAGATCACCCGGAAGGCTAGGCCGCTGCGCGGGTCAAACGCCACAACATTCCCGTCCCCCTGGAACATTCTATATACATACACGATGAGGAAAGCACCGATCATCGCGTACATACATCCCTTCAAAAATTTTCGGGGCAGCTTTTTCCGGCACAGCCAGAGCGCCGCACCCACCGGCGGAAGCAAAAACAGCGGGTGATAATAAAACGCCTGCCGCAGGTCCAGCCGCAGAACGCTCAGCCAGGCGCGGGTCATGCCGCAGCCTGCGCAGGAAACGCCGGTCACCAGACGGATGGGGCAGCCGAACAGGCGGTTGAGCACCACCAGCAGTGCGGCACTAGCCGCAAGGTCCAGCACACTGCGCAGTTCCCGCTTCTTTGTCGTCTCCATCTGTTTTATCAATTCCGCCTTTTTGATGAAATCCACCCTCAGTTTACCGCGTCATGCCGGTTTCGTCAATAAAAAACACGGATTTTACTCAAACGTTTCCGGCCTTCCATGTGTGATACACTTCTCCTTCCAGCGTCTTCCACTGGAACAGTCCATCCTCCAGCGTCATGTAGCTGTGGGCGCTGCCTTCTTTGGGGATGCTCAGGGAGCCGGGGTTCAGGTAGAGGTTTCCGTCGCCAAACTCGGTCCACGCCGGGATGTGGGTGTGACCGTGCAGCAGGATATCCCCCGCAGCCAGCGGCGGCAGGTTTTTCAGGTTGTGCACATGGCCGTGAGTGGCATAGACCAGACGCCCGCCCACCGGCAGCACGGCGTAATCGGCCAGAATGGGGAAATCCAGCACCATCTGGTCCACCTCGGCATCGCAGTTGCCCCGCACGCAGAGCAGCTTCTGCTTCAGGCTGTTCAGCAGCGGGATGACCTCTTTCGGTGCGTAGCCCTCCGGCAGGTCGTTGCGGGGGCCGTGGTACAACAAATCACCCAGCAAAAGCAGGCGGTCGGCCCCCTCCCGCTCAAAGGCTTCGATCATCTTTTTGCAGTAAAGTGCAGACCCGTGCAAATCGGACGCGATCATCCATTTCATGGCATGTTCTCCTTATTATAAAGTATCCATTTTTATTGTAGCGTCCCTGTGAAAAATGGTCAAGCCTATAAAAGTCATACTTTTAAGTGTGGATATCTTGACAAGCTGCCGGAGATGTGGTATCTTTAAGCCAATAAAAATCGTGTGGATTTTTACAGCAGTATGCTACTTTTCGCCACACAATGGTTCTTCCGGGAGCCATTGTGTGGCTTTTTTGTGTGCAAACGTCTCGGCCGAGACGTTTACACACCCAGTCTATCTTTAGGAGCAATACAAACACTATGAACGAGACCTTTATGAAAGAAAAACCGGTGCTGCCGCTGCTGGTGTCCATGGCGCTGCCCAACGTCATCTCCATGCTGGTGAACAGCCTGTACAACATCGTGGACAGCCTGTTTGTGGCCCGCATCAGCGAGGACGCCATGACGGCCCTGTCGCTGGTGTTCCCCATCCAGAACTTTGCCAACGCCATCGCCATCGGCTTTGGCATCGGCATCAATGCCATGATCGCGCTGTACCTTGGCGCGGGCGACCACAAAAAAGCCGAGACCGCCGCCACCCACGGCATGGCGCTGAGCCTGGTGCACGGCGTCGTCATCACCCTCGTCAGCATTGCCATCATGCCCAGCTTTCTGCGCCGGTTCACCAGCGATGAAAGCCTGATCGCATCCGGCATCACCTACTCCACCATCGTGTTCCTGTTTGCCACCATCAACATGGCGGCGCTGGCCTTTGAAAAGATGTTTCAGGCCGTGGGCCGCATGAAGGTGACTATGGTGGCGCTGATCTTCGGCTGCGTGTGCAACATCATCCTGGACCCCATCCTCATCTTCGGCCTGGGCCCGGTGCCTGCGCTGGGCATTGCGGGCGCAGCCCTCGCCACCGGCATCGGTCAGCTGCTGAGTTTGTGCGTGTACCTCGTCGTCTACGCCCGCACCGAGCTGCCCATCCGTCTGCGCCGCAGCTGCCTGCGGCCGGACGCCGCACTGGATGGCAAGCTCTATGCCATCGGTGTGCCCGCCATCCTGAACCTGGCCCTGCCTTCCCTGCTGGTCACCTTCCTCAACGGCCTGCTGGCAGCCTTCTCTCAGAGCTATGTGGTGGTGCTGGGCATTTACTACAAGCTGCAGACCTTTTTGTACCTGCCCGCCAACGGCATCGTGCAGGGTATGCGCCCGCTTATCGGCTACAACTACGGTGCCAAAGAGCACGCCCGCGTGAAAAAGCTCTACGAGCTCACCCTCATCATGAGCGCGGCCATCATGGCGGCGGGCACGGTCATCTGCCTGTTTGCATCCCGCCCGCTGATGCAGATGTTTACTTCGAACCCCGAGACCATCGCCTACGGCGAAACTGCCCTGCGCATCATCTGTCTGGGCTTTATCGTGTCGGCGGTGTCCACCACCTCCTCCGGCGCGCTGGAGGGCTTGGGCAAGGGTGCGGAATCGCTGGTCATCTCGCTGTGCCGCTACATTATCTTTATCATGCCGCTGGCTGCTGTGCTGTGCCGTTTCCTCGGTGCAAACGGCGTGTGGCACGCCTTCTGGGTCACCGAGGTGCTGTCGGCGCTGGTGGCCTATCCGGTGTACCGCAAGGCAGTGGCAAAACGATAAAGCTATCCTGATTTTACTATTTGCGAGCCGGAAAAATCTGCGGATTTTTCCGGCTCGCTTTTTCACAGAAAGGGGCCGCCGCCGTTCACGGCATCTTTCACTACGAGCTTTTTCCTGCACAATCTCCTAGTAATACAGTCGGATATCTTTGGCTATTCTGCCGAAGTGTATGAACACTTTATGGCCCCCTCTTGCAATTCCTATCAAAAAGATATAGAATGCAGGCAGAGAGTTATCCTAGCGCAACACTCTGATATGCGTGTTCGCTGGTTCTACGTTATTTGGAGGTGCATTTTATGAGCAGTCCGCTGCTGGAAGTCAAAGATTTACAGGTCACCGTCGGCGAGGAGCAGAAAGTCCTGCTGAACGGGTTGAACCTGACCATCAACGCCGGTGAGACCCATGTTCTCATGGGCCACAATGGTGCCGGCAAGTCCACCCTGATGAGCGCCCTGATGGGCGACCCGCGCTATACCATCACCCGCGGCCAGATCATCTTTAACGGGCAGGACGTGACCCACGAACCCGCCGATGTACGCGCCCGGGCGGGCATGTTCCTTTCGTTCCAGACACCGGAGGAAATTCCCGGCATCACGCTGGAAAACTTCCTGCGCACCGCGCAGAACGCCATCACCGGCAAGCCGGTCAAGGTGTTTGCCTTCCGCAAGGAGCTGGCCCAGCAGATGGAGGCACTGGGCATGGACCCGGCCTACGCGGACCGCTACCTGAACGTGGGTTTCTCCGGCGGCGAAAAGAAAAAGAGTGAAATTCTGCAGCTGCTCATGCTCAAGCCGAAGCTGGCCCTGCTGGACGAGACCGACTCCGGTCTGGACGTGGACGCCGTCAAGACGGTGGCCCAGGGTGTGAAGGCCTACCACAACGAGACCAATGCCCTCATCATCATCACCCATAACGCCAAGATTTTGGAAGGCCTGAAGGTGGATTACGTCCATGTGCTGGACGATGCCCACATCGTGCGCACCGGCGGCGACGAGCTGGTGAACGAGATCATCGAGGAGGGCTTCCATGCGGTGAAGGAGGACGAAGCAAAATGAGAGCCTTTGAAACCGAAAAGACCGATGTCGCCGAGGTAGACCGCAGCATTTACGACATCAAGGACGGCGAGAATGCCGCCTTTGAGGTGAACTCCGGCCTGACCCGCGACATCGTGGAAAAAATTTCCGAGGAAAAACACGACCCGGAATGGATGCGCGAGTTCCGCCTGAAAGCACTGGAAACCTACAATAAGATGCCGGTGCAGAACTGGGGCCCTTCCATCGAAGGGCTGGACATGAACAACATCGTCACCTATGTGCGCCCCAACACCGAGATGCGCGGCAAGTGGGACGATGTGCCCGAGGACATCAAGAACACCTTCGAGCGTCTGGGCATCCCCAAGGCCGAGCGGGCTTCGCTGGCCGGTGTGGGCGCTCAGTACGACTCTGAGGTCGTGTACCACAACGTCAAATCCGAAGTGGCAGAGCAGGGTGTCGTCTACACCGACATGGAAAGCGCCCTCACCGGCCCCTACGCCGAGATGGTGCGCACCCATTTCATGAAGCTGGTGCCCCCTACCGACCACAAATTCGCAGCCCTGCACGGTGCCGTGTGGAGCGGCGGCTCCTTTGTGTATGTGCCCGCCGGGGTACATGTGGAAATTCCGCTGCAGTCCTACTTCCGCCTGAACGCCAAGGGCGCAGGCCAGTTCGAGCACACCCTGATCATCGTGGACAAGGGCGCTTACCTGCACTTCATCGAGGGCTGCTCCGCGCCCAAATACAATGTGGCCAATCTGCACGCAGGCTGCGTGGAAATTTATGTGGGCGAGAATGCCCGCGTGCGCTACTCCACCATTGAGAACTGGTCCAAGAACATGTACAACCTGAACACCAAGCGTGCCAAGGTGGAAAAGGGCGGCACCATCGAGTGGGTGTCCGGCTCCTTTGGTTCTCACACCTCCTGCCTGTACCCCATGAGCATTCTGGCCGGTGAAGGTGCCCGCATGGAGTTCACCGGCATCACCTTTGCGGGTGCCGGACAGGATCTGGACACCGGTGCCAAGGTGGTGCACGCTGCCCCGGGCACCAGTTCCCATATCACCACCAAATCCATTGCCCGGGACGGCGGCATCTCCAACTTCCGCAGTTCCGTCACGGTGCTGCCGAACGCGAAAAACAGCAAATCCGCCGTTTCCTGCGAGAGTCTGATGCTGGACGACCAGTCCCGTTCCGACACCATCCCCGAGATGGACATCCGCTGCGATGCTGTGGATGTGGGCCACGAAGCAAAAATTGGCCGCATCAGCGAGGAAGCCGTGTTCTACCTCATGAGCCGCGGCCTTTCCGAGGAGGACGCCCGGGCGCTGATCGTGGGCGGCTTTGCCGAGCCCATTGCCAAGGAGCTGCCCGTGGAGTACGCCGTGGAAATGAACAACCTGATCCATCTGGAAATGAAAGGCAGCATTGGCTGAGAAGGGGGCGTTTTTGATGAATGATACCAACATGAACCGCCTGCCGGTGCCCACCTGGAACCAGTGCGGCGTGAATACGGCCCCTGCGGCCGCCGCCCTGCCGGAACCTGCCGGGGACTGGGGCGAAGCAAACTTTGCCGTCACCCTGCCCGCCGGGGTCGGTGAGAGCGAAGAAGAATTTACTGCCTTTGCCGAGAGCGGCATGGGTGCTGAAGTGGATGCCTTTATGCTGGAAAATGCCACGGTGCGCCATGCGCTGACGGTGGCTGAGGGCGTGACGGTGGCCGAACCTGCCGTGTTTGAGTTCACGCTGGATGCCGCCCACCCGAACGCTGTGAGCGTGCTGGACGTGGACGTGAAGGCAAACGCCAGCGTTACCCTTGTGCAGGTGCTGCGCGGCGACGCCGAAAACGGCGTCGCCGCACACCTTGTGCGCATCCGCGCCGCCGAGGGTGCCCACGTCAAACTGGTGCAGGTGCAGCTGCTGGGCAGCCGTGCCCGCCGCTGGGACGCCGTGGCCGTGGAAGAAAGCACCTCTGCCCGCGTGGAGCAGGTGCGCGTGGAACTGGGCGGCAGCGTTTCTGCCTGCGGCACCCGCGCCATGCTGGACCACGCCAAGGCCGAGTATGACCTCGATGCCGTCTACTTTGGCGGTGCCGAAGCCGTGCTGGACTACAACGACGTGTCCGTGCACACCGCCAAGGACACCCTGTGCGAGATGCACACCGCCGGTGTGCTGACCGGCCATGCCAGCAAGATTTTGCGCGGCACCATCGACTTCCGCCGGGGTGCCAAGCGCGGCGTGGGCCACGAGAGCGAGGACGTGCTGCTGTTCAGCCCCAACGCCCGCAACCGTACCGCCCCGCTAATCCTGTGCGGCGAGGAAGAAGTGGAGGGCCAGCACGCGGCTTCCATCGGCCGCCTGGACGAGGAAAAGCTCTACTATCTGCGCTCCCGGGGCCTTTCCGAAGCGCAGGCACGCCGCCTGATGGTGGACGCCCGCTTCGCGCCCGCACTGGACAAAATTCCGCTGGACGCCCTGCGCACCGAAGTGCAGGAAGAAGCAGCAAGGAGGCTGGATGACCATGCAGAATAACCCCTGGGTCAAGGATTTCCCCATCCTTGCCGCCGATGAAAACGGCAACCGTCTGGTGTATCTGGACAGCGCTGCCACCACCCAGCACCCCACCCAGGTGCTGGACGCCGTAACGAACTACTACCTGCACGACAACGCCAACCCCCACCGGGGCGTGTACGAGCTGGCCATGCGTGCCACCGACGCCCACGAGGGGGCCCGCCACCGCGTAGCGCAGTTCTTTCACGCACAGGACGATGAGATCGTGTTCACCCAGAACACCACCGAGTCTCTGAACCTGGTCGCCTACAGCTACGGCATGCACTTCCTGCACGAGGGCGACGAGATCGTCATCTCGGTGGCAGAGCACCACTCCAATCTGGTGCCGTGGCAGCGCGTGGCCGAGGCTACCGGTGCAAAGCTGGTCTATCTGTACCCCAATGCTGCCGGATATCTGACCGAAGAAGAACTGGACAGGAAAATTACCGCTAAGACCAGGCTGGTGGCCGTGGGCATGGTGTCCAATGTGCTGGGCCTGCGTGCCCCCGTGGAAGCCATCGTGGCTCGCGCCCATGCCGTGGGCGCCGTGGTGGTGCTGGACTGCGCCCAGAGTGCCCCCCATATGCCGGTGGACGTGAAGAAGCTGGACGTGGACTTTGCCGCCTGCTCGGCCCACAAGCTGTATGCCCCCATGGGCATGGGGGCACTGTATGCCCGCGCGGACCTGCTGGACAAGATGCCGCCCTTCCTCAGCGGCGGTGACATGATCGGTGCGGTGCATGAGCACAGCGCCACCTGGGCCGAGGGCCCCCGCAAGTTTGAGGCGGGCACCCGCAACGTGGGCGGCGAAGTGGGCTTTGCCGCCGCGCTGGACTATATGGACGCCATCGGCTGGGACGCCATGATGGCCCACGAGCACACCCTGCTGGACCGGATGCTCAAGGGCATGGCGCAGATGCCGTGGCTCACCGTCTACGGCGACCCCACCGCTGCCAATCGCTTCGGCGTGGTGTCCTTCAACGTGAACGACGTGCACCCCCACGACGTGGCCACCATTCTGGACGCCGGCGGCGTGGCCGTGCGTGCCGGTCATCACTGCGCACAGCCGCTGATGGACTTTCTCGGCATCGGCTCCTGCTGCCGCGCCAGCGTGGCTGTCTACAACACCGAAGCGGACGTGGACGCCCTGCTGGAGAATCTTGAAAATGTACGAAAGGTGATGGGCTTATGAACCTGAATGAACTGTATACGCAGGTGATCACCGAGAACAGCCGCAGCAAGGAGAACCGCCACCCGGTGGAGGGCGCTACCCACAGCCTGGAGGGCGTCAACCCCAGCTGCGGCGACGACATCACCCTGCAGCTGCGGGTGAAGGACGGTGTCATTGAGGATGCCGGTTTCATCGGCAGCGGCTGTGCCATCTCGCAGGCATCGGCTTCGCTGATGATCGACCTTGTCAAGGGCCGCCCTGTGGAGGAAGCCCGCCGCCTGATCGGGCTGTATTTTGACATGATCAAGGGCAAGATCACCCCGGAACAGCTGGATGATCTGGAGGATGTGGCCGCCTTGCAGGGCATCGCCCATGTGCCCGCCCGCGTCAAGTGCGCGGTGCTGGCATGGCACACGCTGGAAGAAGCGCTGGACGGCGAAGGCAAAGTGAAATAAACTTTTTCAAGCAGTCGAGGGAGAGTTTGCCAAAAACTCTCCCTCTTTTTTGTGCATTTTATTTGACATCTCGTTAAAAAAGCGGTAGAATGAATTGTTTGTTTTCCGGCACTGCGGCTGGAAAAAGGCGTATTTTAACAGAGGATGTGGGAAAATCATGATCGAAACGATCACGGCCGTCAATCAGGCGGTCAACAGCTTTATCTGGGGCGTGCCCGCCATGGTGTGCATCATCGGCGTGGGCCTGCTGCTCAGCGTGCGCACGGGCTTTTTGCAGATCCGCAAATTCCCCTACGCCATCAAAACCACCATCGGGCGCATGTTCCGCAAAAAGGACGCTTCCGACGGTGCCATGACCCCGTTTCAGGCGGTCTGCACGGCACTGGCCGGCACCGTGGGCACCGGCAACATCGCGGGTGTGGCGGGTGCCATTGCCATCGGCGGCCCGGGTGCCGTGTTCTGGATGTGGTGCTCTGCCCTGCTTGGCATGTGCACCAAGTTTGCCGAAGTGACGCTGGCTGTGCACTACCGCGAGCGCAGCGAGACCGGCGAGTGGGTGGGCGGCCCCATGTACTACATTAAAAACGGCCTGAGCAAAAACTGGCAGTTCCTGGCCGTGCTCTACTCGCTGTTCGGCGTGCTGACCGTGTTCGGCACCGGCAACGCCACCCAGGTGAACACCATCGTTGCCGCCATCGACACCGCCCTGCTGGAATACGGCATCGTGGGCGGCGGTGCCCTTTCCACCCTGAACCTTGTGGTGGGCATCCTGGTGGCCATGCTGGTGGCCATGGTGCTGCTGGGCGGCATCAAGCGCATCGGCAGCGTCAGCGAGAAGCTGGTACCCTTTATGGCGCTGTTCTACATCGTGCTGGCCCTGGGCGTCATGGTGCTGAACGTTGAGCGCCTGCCCTATGTGTTCGAGTCCATCATTGCGGGCGCGTTCAACCCGGCCGCCTTCACCGGCGGCACCATCGGCAGCCTGTTCGTCAGCATGCAGAAGGGCGTCTCCCGCGGCATCTTCTCCAACGAAGCAGGCCTCGGCACCGGTTCCATCGCCCACGCCTGCGCCGACACCAAAAAGCCGGCCAAGCAGGGCATGTTCGGCATCTTTGAAGTGTTCGCCGATACCATCGTCATCTGCACCCTGACCGCCATGGTCATCCTGTGCAGCGGCACCACCGTGAACTACGGCACTGCCGCCGGTGCCGAGCTGACCATCAGCGGCTTCACCACCACTTACGGCGGCTGGGCCTCCATCTTCACCGCCGTGGCGCTGTGCTGCTTCGCCTTCTCCACCATCATCGGCTGGGGATTGTACGGCTCCCGGTTCCTGGTGTTCCTGTGCCGCAGCGATAAGGTTGCAAAGCCCTTCTTCGTGGTGTATTCCTTCGTGTCCATCCTGGGTGCGACGGTAGACCTGGGCCTTTTGTGGAGCATCGCCGACACCTTCAACGGCCTGATGAGCATCCCGAACCTCATCGCGCTGCTGCTGCTTTCCGGCACGGTGGTCAAGCTGACCAAAGAGTTTTTTGCATCGGAAGGGTAAGCTTTCCCAATTTATTCCAATAAAAAACGAGCGCACTGTGTTTCATGCGTGATCCACAGTGCGCTCGTTTTTTCTGTTTATTTGTTATTTGCACAGCGCACGAACGGCATGTGCAAATTCCGCTTCATCCTTCACAAAATGATACGGCGCATATTCGCCGTATGCATTCGGTCGACTGATCGTTACCAGCTGCACCCCTTTTGGCACAGCTTCTTTATTCAGCCCGCGCTTCAATTCCACAAGGGCCTTGCCGTGCGCCGTTTTCAATGCATAGCACCCGTGTCCGTTTTTATTTTTGGCGATCAGATAGCACATCTTCAAGCGCCTCCTTAAATGCTTCCAAATTTGTGATCTGCCCCTGTTCGTACAGCTGCCGCATTTTTTCGCCCACCTCTGCCGGATGCGCCTTTTTGTAAACGTAGTCGTGCAGCCAATCGTTCAGCTGTCGGTCCAGAAACGTGTTGATCTGTATCTCAATGGGATAATGGAAGTTATCCTTCCGGTAATACAGATGAACCCCTCGGTATCCATCGTCCTTTGCTTTTCCGTGTGACATGTCGATCACTTTGATCTGCGGCACACACAATGCCAAAGCTTCCTCATAGGAAGCGCACAGGGAGCGAAAGCCAAGAAGGTCATTAAACACCTTCAGCACCGGGCGATCCGGGTAGTACCTTTCGTACTTTGAACAAATCGACTTCTCGGATTTGACCCGGTAATCTATCGCGACCTCTCCGAGCGCCTCGCTGGCATCAAACCATTCCGCCGCAGCAAATGCATCCTGCAGCAGGGATTCTTTTTCAAATGCGTTGAGGTTATTTTTCAGAGATTTCTTCAGCTGGCTCTGATAATATTTCCAGCGACAACCCATTTGTTTCCAGCAGTCCCATCCCATCTTCTCCTGTTCTGCCGTTCTTGATCTTATTGTAAGAGATACGCTGATTCCACATCCGTGTCAAGCCATAGAAACAAATGGGAAATCGTCAAATATTTTACTCCGCCATCTTCACCGGCACCCGCAGCACATTGTGCACCTGCTTTGTGCCGCCTTTTTCGGTGTAGCAGAACACCCGGCGGAACATCACCGGCTCCGGCACGAGGTTCAGCGCCCGGGCGCGCTCCATGCAGTATTGGTATAAGCCCTTCTCGGAGCCATGCTCTGCCGGGATCTCCCAGGAGCAGTAGATCTCCAGCACACGGCCCAGATGCAGCAGCTGGGCCGGTTCCTGCGGCGCAAAGCCCAGCTGTGCGGCTTCCGCCTGCTCCAGCCCCAGGCCCCACTCCATGCGCTCGGCATGGGCGTCATTGCCCCGCACGATCTGTGCCGAGGTGACCACCGGCATCCAGTCCAGCCACTGGGGCAGCTGGTCGTAAATGCGGCTGTCCTGCACGAACTCCTTGCCAATGGTGTGGGGCAGGTACCACACGTCCGGCACGGTGCGCACGCTCCACTCGCCCTGCTCGCACAACCTGAGGGCTACCCGCAGGTTCTGCAGGCCCTGCAGGTGCATCTGCTGCTCGTGGAGCTGGCTTTGGAGCACGTTTTCCCGCTGCTGCAGCATTTCGGCCACTTCCTGCTCGGTGCAGTCGTTGATGCCTTTTTCGATCTGCCGCACCGAAAGGCCCATGTTCTTCATGCGGAAGCACTCCAGCACAAGGCTGGCGTCCCGGATATCATAGTAGCGGTAGCCGTTCTCCTGCACCCGGGGGTAAAGGATGCCTTTTTCCTCATAAAACTTGAGAAAATGCGTTGATACACCGGCCTTTTTCGCGAAATCGCCGATGGCATAATTCTGGGCGGCCGGGTCTCGGAAGCGTGCACACATGGCAGGAATGCTCCTTTCGTTTTGTGGGATACAACATCGTTTGACAAATATTTTACGTTTTTCCTCTTGACCTGTGTCTTTGCCGCAGGTGTAAACTAAGATATGGCAAAGTTAAACTTTTCACGAAGGAAGTTTGACGACTTGTTTGAAGTACCAAGAAGAAAAAGGAGAACAACATGGAAAAACTCTCTCGTAAGGGCTTTCTGAAAGTCGCTGCGGCGGCTGCCATGTCCGGCGTGACGGCTGCCGGTCTGGCTGCCTGCAACAACGGAAAGGCAGACAGCACCCCTGCTGCCTCCGGCAACGCGGGCATCTATACCCCGGGCACCTACACCGCTACCGAGACCGGTACCGGTGCCGTGACCGTCACCATGACCTTCAGCGACAGTGCCATCACCGAAGTGAAGGTGGACACCTCCAAGGAGACCATCGCACTGGCTGTGGATTCCGCTGCGGACTTCCAGGAAGCACTGATGGTCGCCCAGAGCTCTGAGATCGACAGCATTTCCGGTGCCACCATCACCAGCAAGGCCGTGAAGAAGGCAGCCGCAAGCTGCATTGAGCAGGCCATGGGTCTGGCCACCACCGACGAGCCCACCGAGACCGTGGACGACGGCACCCCGAAGTGGCTGGGCACCGCTCCCGTCATCGCTGACAGCGACATCGTGGACACCTTCGAGACCGAAGTTCTGGTGGTCGGCGGCGGCACGGGCGGCCTGTTTGCAGCCTGCAGCGCTGCCGAGAACGGCGCAAAGACCCTGGTCATCGACAAGGTGACCAGCGGCGGCATCCGCGACGACCTGGGCGCCATCGACAGCCGTTACCAGAAGGAATGGGGCACCAAGATCGACAAGTTCGATTACATCACCGAGATGACCAAGATCGCAGCCGGTCACATCGACCAGCGCCTGGTGCGCCTGTTCTGCGAGGAGTCCGCTGAGACCATCGACTGGTACGGCGATCGTCTGGCTGACCGCGGCGTGGAGCTGTGGCACGAGGCCGGCGGCGACGACGACGGCGACCGCTACATCCACTTTGCTACCGGCCACTCTCCCCGCTGGACCGGTTCCGACGACGGCACCGGCGAGACCCTGAACGGTGCAAAGGTCCTGACCGATTATGCCACGGGTCTCGGCGTCGAGTTCATGTACAACACCCCCATGGTGGAGCTGGTGAAGGAGAACGACCGCGTGGTCGGCGTCATCGCTGAGAACGAGGACGGCAAGTACATCCGCATCAACGCTTCCAAGGGCGTTATCATCTGCACCGGCGGCTACTCCCTGAACTATGACATGATGGAAGCCCTGCAGCCGGAGAATCTGGCCATCGTGGGCCGCAACGGCTCCATCCCCGGTGCTACCGGCGACGGCATCAAGGCCTGCATCTGGGTGGGCGCAAAGTTCGACGACACCCACAGCATGATGATGTTCGACCGTGCCGCCCTGAAGCCCGACGCAGTGCCCGGCCGTGACCAGACCGAGAACGGCGAGAGCGGCTTCTTCTGGATGGGCAGCCAGCCGTTCCTGAAGGTCAACTCCAAGGGCGAGCGCTTCTTCAACGAGTCCGGCACCTACGAAGGCATCCTGCACGCCGACGAGTTCAACAAGGATCACTGCCATTATACCATTTTTGACTCCGATTGGACAACCTATATTCAGGAGTTCAAGACCCATGGCTGCAGCCGCATGTTCCCGTTCCCGAACAATGCGGACCCCAACATTCCCTATCAGGCTGTTGAGAGCGGCATGCTGCCGGGTCTGGTGGAGAACGGCTTCGTGTTCAAGTGCGACACCATTGCTGAGCTGGCTGAGAAGCTGGGCCTGCCCGCTGACACGCTGGAAGCAACCGTCGAACGCTACAACGAGCTGTACGACAAGGGCGTGGACGAGGACTTCGGCAAGGAAGCCCACCGCATGAGCGCCATCCGCACTGCTCCCTTCTACGGCGCAAAGAACACCGGCTACATCCTGTGCACCATGGACGGCATTCAGATCGACCTGAACATGAACGCCGTGGATACCAACAACGACCCCATCCCGGGCCTGTATGTTGTGGGCAACGACTCCGGCGGATACTTCTCCGGCACCTACCCCAACCTGTCCACCGGCGCAGCCTGCGGCCGTACCGTTACCTTCGGCCGCCGCGCAGGCCGCATTGCAGCCACCGAGGGCATCTGAGCTCTTGACCGGCTGACTCTCTAAAGCTTTTTTCTTTCTTCTTTTTTCTCATAGAAGGCACGGCAGCTTTCTCCGCAAGGGAGGGCTGCCGTGCCTTCATTTTTGCATTTTTCGTGGAATTTCGGCATTTTTCTCTTGAAGCGGGCCTGCGTTCGTTCTATTGTATACAAGCAAAGATTCTTAGTATCTGTTTGGTTTTGCTTTGGGGAGGAATGGATATGCCTGAATTTCCGCGCTCGGATTTCCGCCTGCATGTGGGCTGGCGCAATATCAAGACCTCGGTCACGGCCATGCTGGTGGCCATGGTCTACTGCCTGATCGGCCGCAACCCGGCCTTTGCCTGCATCGGCGTCATCTTCGGCATGGGCACCGACATGCCGGATTCCATCAAGAACGGCGGCAACCGCCTGTTCGGCACCCTGATCGGCGGCCTGCTGTCCATTGCCGTGTTCTGGGTGTACCTGCACTTTTATCCGCAGGGCGGGCACAGCATGCTGCTGGCCGTGCTGCTGGGCATCGCCACCGTCATTCTGATTTTGCTGTGCCAGTATTTCTGGCCGGGCGGCGTGCAGCCAGGCGGGGTGGTGCTGTGCATCGTGCTCTACTCCACCCCGGTGGAGACCTACGTCAGCTACGCACTGAACCGCATTCTGGACACCACCATCGGCGTCATCGTCGCGCTGCTGGTGAACTATTTCCTGCCCCGGGAGCGGGTGGTCGCCCTGTGGGAGGGCTTTAAAAAGCGCATCGGCGCGGCAAAATAAGCAAAAAGATGGGCTCTGCCAGAAAACGGCGGAGCCCATCTTTTGTTATCGCTTTTTTTCGAAAGGAAACTTATCAGATACCTGCGGCGGCGTTCTGACCGGCAAAGCGGCCAAAGGTGGCGCTGCGGCCTGCAGCGGCACCGGCCATCAGGCAGGGGTAGCTGCCGGAGAAGTAGTTGCCGCTCATGTCACCGATGACGTACAGGCCCGGGATGGCCTTGAAGTCGTGGTCGATGGCGTGCATGTTGTCGTCGATCTGGATGCCGTCTATGGTGCAGATGAGGTAGCCGCCGGCCTGACGCACACCGTAGAAGGGTGCTTCGCTCAGGGTGGACAGGCGGTAATCCTCCTTGCCGAAGTCCTCATCCTCGCCCTTGGCGGCCAGCTCGTTGTAGCGGTCCACAGTGGCAGTGAAGGTGTCCACCGGCAGGCCCAGCTTTTCAGCCAGTTCCTCAATGGTGTCAGCTTCCACGATGTAGCCCTGCTCCTGCAGGTCGGCGTTCAGCATCTGGATGTAACCCATCGGGAACACCGGGTCGGTGCCGTTCACATGGGGATACAGGCGGCTGCAGCCGTGGGTGGCAAAGCGCTCGCAGTCCTCGGCATACTTGCTGTCCCACACAGTGCAGTAGGTGTGGTATGGCTGGCTGGCGGCGGCATGCAGCACCAGATCGTAGGGCATATACTCGTTCATGAAGCGCTCGCCGTTCAGGTTCACCTTCAGGAACGGCTGGCTGCCCATCCAGAACAGGGCACCGTCGCTGGCCTTGCCGTACTCGCCGGTCTGGTCGGGCTTGATGGCACCGCGGTCAAAGATCATGGAGGTGTGGGTGGTGTCCATGATGGCACCGGCCCACAGGCAGGCCTTGATGCCGTCGCCTTTGGCACCGGGCTTGGAGTAGTTGATGCAGGTCTGCTCCACGCTCTGGGGCTGCAGGGCGTTCATCATCGTGTCGTTGCCGCTGTAGCCGCCGCAGGCCAGGATGACGCCCTTGGAAGCGTTGTAGCGCACATACTCGCCATCCGCATTCTTGGCGATCAGGCCGGTGACGCGGTCGCCATCCTTTTCCAGCTTGACCATGGTGATCTCGTACTGCACTTCCAGACCGTCGGCCTCAGCGTGCTTGAGCACGGCATCCATGGTCAGATGCTCATCATAATCCTGATACTGGGTGCTGTGGCCCACGTCCAGTGCCTTGTAGTTATCGTTGTCGCGCTTCTCGTCGATCTCATGGCGGAAGCTGACACCGCTCTCAGCCAGCACATCGGTGAACCAGTCGATGGTCTCACCGCTGCGGTCTGCCCACACCTGGGCCAGACTGCGGCGGGTGTAGCCCTGGCTCCAGTCGCACAGGTAGCGCACGGCGTCCTTCTTGGCAACGTCGTCGCCGTCCTCCTGCTGCTGCTTGGAGCCGCAGGCTGCCAGCGTGTCACGGATGCCGCTGGCCATGTCGTGGCCAAACTTCTCGATCAGGATGGTCTTGGCACCAGCCTCGGCGGCAGCGGCGGCAGCAAAGGTACCGGAAGAACCGGCACCCACCACCAGCACTTCGCAGTCCACGGTGCTCTTGATATCGCTCTCGGCCACTTCCGGCTCCTCGCCCAGCCAGTCGGCGGTGGCGGAAGCTTCCTCGGTGGGCTGCTGGGCCGGGTTGATGACGCCGCCGCTGGCCTGCTGGATGCAGTCGGCCACGGCGTTCTGCACAGCCTTGCTGGTGACAGTGGCACCGGTCACGCCGTCGATCTGGCTGGTCTGGGCGTTCAGCACCTGCTCGATCAGCTTATCCTTGGCGGCCTGGCCGATGCTGTCGGTCTCGCCGGAGAGGTCCAGCTCCACCTTGGTGATGCTGGTGGCGTCGAAGGTGACGGTGGCGGTGATCTCGCTCATGCCCTTGGCGGTGGCGGTGTAGGTGCCGGGGGTGTAGATGCCAGCGGCACCGGACGAAGCAGCGGTGGAGCTGCTGGCGACGTTGCAGGCGGCCAGACCGGCGGCGGTGACACCGCTCATGGCAGCTGCGGCGGCGATCTTCAGAAATCCTTTGCGGGAGATCTTTTCCATGGTGTGTGATTCCTTCCTTTTCTTCTTTTGTGCGTATGAGCAAAATTTCTTTGCCTTTCTTGTTAAATTTATCACATTTACAAGCAAAGGAAAAGAAGATATAATATCCTTATAGGTATCAAGTAAAACTTGCGTTTTGAGAGGGACCGCCATGACCATCCAGCAGCTGCGCTATTTTCTCGCCCTGTGCGAAGATCTGAACTACACCCACGCCGCCGGGCGGCTGTATCTGTCCCGGCAGGCTTTGCGGCTGAGCATTGCCGCACTGGAAGAAGAACTGTGCGGCCCGCTGTTCACGAACCGCCGCAACCGCCTTGCCCTCACCGCAAAAGGCGAGCGCTTCCGGGCGCAGGCCGCGCCGGTGGTGGAGCAGTTTGACCGCATGTGTACGCAGGCCTATCAGGACATTCAGGCCCCGCCGCTGCGGCTGGGCATCAGCGTGGCGCTGGTGCCGGACTACCTACCCCCGCTGGGCGACGCCCTGGAAGCCTTCCGGCAGCGGTACCCGGGCATCCCGCTGGAAGTTTCTTCCCTTGCCAACGACGAAGTCCCGGCCCAGCTGCAAAGCGGCGCGCTGGACGCAGGCCTTGTGATGGACCTGGGCAGCTGTGCCGCCGTGCTGGCCCGCACCGCACTGACGAAGCACACGGCGGCCCTGCTGGTCTCCCGCCGCAGCCGGTTCTGGCAGCGGCAGGCCATCTCGCCTGCCGAGCTGGACGGCGAGACCCTTCTGGTGCCGGGCTTTGACCCGGACGCTCTGCGCCCGCTGTGGCAGGCATTTCTGGACGCTGACGCCCACCCCAAACTCGAGATCGGCGAAAAATTCTATCAGGTGCTGTACCAGACCCAGGAGCAGAACTGCCTTGCGCTGAACCGCTTTGAGAGCAGTTCCACACGGGAGACGGACAACGCCAAAGATGTGGTGCTGGAAGGGATGCCGCCGATCTGTTCGGCCTTTCTCTGCCCGGCACAGGCGCGCCACCCCTGTGCCGACCTGCTGTGCGGCTTTTTGAAGGACGCACTGAAGGCCGTGTGACCCCCGGCAGCGCACAGCTCTTTTCATGCCGGGCAGTTCGTGCTACAATAATCTTATCAAAACCGACGGAAATCAGGTGATCTTTTTGGAATTTTACGGTACCATCGGCCCGGCCTGCGCCCAGCCGGAGACCCTGCGGCAGATGGTGGAAGCCGGCATGACCGGCATCCGCATGAACCTTTCCCACGGGTCGCTGGCCGAGCACGCCGACTGGCTGTCCCTCATCCGGGCGGCAGGCATCCGAGAGCTGCTCATCGACCTGCAGGGGCCGGAGCTGCGCACGGGTCGGCTGGCGCAGCCTTTGACCCTGCCGGAGGGCGGCCCCCTGCGGCTGGGCCGCGGCGGCGTGGGGTGCCCGCCCGCGCTGGCCGCTGCCTGCAGACCCGGACAGCAGCTTCTGCTGGATGACGGCAGACTGCTGGTGCAGGTGACCGACGCCGCACCGGACGCCCTGACCTGCACGGTGCTGCGGGGCGGCGTGCTGCAAAGCCGCAAGAGCATCGCAGCCCCGGGGCTGACGGTGCCCTCCCCCACCCTGACCGAAGAAGACCTGCAGAACCTGAAAATCGCAAAGCAGTGCGGCGTCACCGGGGTGATGCTGCCCTTCGTGCGGGGCGCGGAGGATATCCGCACTCTGCGCCGGGCCTTGCAGGACGCTGGGGCTGACGGCATCCGCATCTTTGCAAAGATCGAGAACCTCACCGGCGTGCAGGCCCTGCCGGAGCTGCTGCCCCTCGTGGATGAGGTAGTCATCGCCCGGGGCGACCTGGGCAACGCCATGCCGCTGTGGGAGCTGCCCCGCTGCCAGAAGCAGCTCTCCGCCGCCTGCCGCGCCGCCGGGGTGCCCTTCATGGTGGTCACCCAGATGCTGGACAGCATGTGCGGCCGGGCCGTGCCCACCCGGGCCGAGGTGAGCGACATTTACAACGCTGTGCTGGACGGTGCAGCCAGCGTGATGCTCACCGGCGAGACCGCCGCCGGACAGTACCCCGTGCAGGCCATGGAATATCTGGTGCGCACGGCACGCACCGCACTGTGACAGAGACTGATTCTGAATGCCCTCCGCTGCTTCCGGGTTGCGGCACCCAGCATCCGCCTCGTGCCTTGGGCGGCACTCGCGTCTTGCTGGCCGCTGCCCCAACAACTCCTCCCTGTACTCCCCCTTTTGTCACCTGCGGTGACATCTTCCCCCGGCGCGGGGGAAGTCTTTGCTCGCTGGCGGCGGTCGTCGTCGTTGCTGGGCGTCATCAGCGGAAAAATTATTTTTATTTGGGGTCCCGAAACGTCTGCGGACTTTTCGGGACCCCTTTTTCACCGGGGCGTGACCGAAAGATTTTTCCGCAAAAAAGCGGCAAAAGGATAGCTTCTTTTGTCTGCTTCCTGTATAATACAGGTAAAATCAACTGAATGCAGAAAGGTTTATCGTTTATGGGCATCGTAGTCATCGGAGCCGTTTTTGTGGATATCAAGGGCTACCCCCTTTCCACCTACATCCCGGGCGGGCGCAATGCCGGCCGCATCGAGCAGGTGCACGGCGGCGTGAGCCGCAATGTGGTGGAGGACATTGCCAACGTGGAGCTGCGGCCCACCTTCGTCAGCCTGGTGGACGACACCGGCATGGGCCAGGACGTCATCGACAAGTTGGAGAACCACAAGGTGAACACCCAGTACATCCAGCGCGTGCCGGACGGCATGGGCACCTGGCTGGCCATCTTTGACAACGACGGCGATGTGCACGCCGCCATCTCCAAGCGGCCGGACACCACCCCGCTGACCGGCCTGCTGAAGGAAAAGGGCGACGAAATTTTTGCCGACTGCGACGCTATCGCCCTAGAGCTGGACCTGGAAAAAGAGACGGTCAAGCAGGTGCTGTACTACGCGAAGAAGTACCACAAAAAGGTCTTTGCCGCCATCTCCAACATGAGCATCGCCATGGAGCGCCGGGATTTCCTGCAGCAGATCGACTGCTTTGTGTGCAACCAGCAGGAAGCCGGGCTGCTGTTCTCGGATGATTACGGCCATCTCTCCCCGGACGAGATGTGCAAGGTGCTGGCCTCCAACGTGCACAGTGCCAACATCCCCAGCATGGTGGTGACCATGGGCGGCCAGGGTGCCGTTTACGCCTGTGCAGGCGGCGCGTGCGGCATCGTGCCCGCCAAGAAGGTGGACGTCATCGACACCACCGGCGCGGGCGACGCTTTCTTCGCCGGCACGACCATCGGCCTGACCTACGGCAAGACCCTGGCCGAAGCCTGCGAGATCGGAAGCCGCCTGGCTGCTTCGGTGATCTGCATCACCGAGAACGTCTGCCCGCGGTTCCGCCCGCTGGAGTTCGGCCTGGATATCCCCGTGGTGGACTGAGTTTCGTCTCATATAGAAAAAGACAGAGGAAGTTTTCTGCGCTTCCTCTGTCTTTTTTCTCGTGTATTGTTTATTTGATCCCGGCGTCTGCGCACCACTGGTCCATGTCTGCCTCCGAGACGGTCTTCTGGCCATACATGGTGCTCTCTGTGAGCTGCACTTCGTCCGGCATGGCGGCTTCCAGCTTCTGCCTCCTGCCGGGCGTCAGCTTTTTCCGCCGCTCTTTGAAGTAGCGGTCAATGCGCACCCTTCCCCGGCCCTCTCCAGTCTCGTATGAGAGCCAGTATTCGGAAGGGGTATACTCCTTCGCGTTCCCGAAGCCCAGCGGCTCCACGAATGTGCCGTCCTTTTTGCGGTGACGGCGCTCCCCGCTTTTGTGTTTCTGGGTGACCCCGCGAATTCCATCAATATAAAGGAGCGAGATCGGCTTTACCTTTGCCATAGACGTATCCTCCTGATTTTGTTTTTTCAAGGCGGCCGCCTTCTGACCCATAGTATAGCACCCTTTCCCGCCACTGGGAATTGGGTAAAATCTTCTCCACTTTTTTACCCCTGCCGTTCCTCCCTGCAGCACTCCAGTGCCCGCTTCAAAAGCTCTGCCGAGGGCATCCCCCGCTTTTCCGGTGTGCTGGGCAGCTGCGCTCCCATCTGTGCGGCCATCTGCGCCCGCGCCTTCCGCTCTGCCTGCCGGTAGAGTTCCACCTGTTTTTCGCGGTTTTTGCGCAGGGCCTTTGCCTCGCCTTTTTTCAGCTTCTTTTCGGCAGCAGTGCCCGCATTTGTTGCAAGGGCATCTTCCTGTGCCAGCAGTTCTCTGGCTTCGGGCAATGCACAGAAAATTTCCCATGTGCGGTTAGAAATTTCTTCCTCTGCCCAGAGCGCTTCCTGCCCTTCGCCCGACAGTGCTTCTTCCTCGCCCAGCGCCTGCAGTTCGTCCCCGCGCAGCTCCCGCATCTGCCGGTAAAGCTGCGCGTACTCTCCGACCCGCTCCTGCAGGTCGTTTTCCACATACCGAAGCCATTCCAGCTCGTCGTTCAGCGAGCCGGGCAGCTCCCAGTGGGGCTCCACCAGAAAGCGCCGCACCCGTTCCAGCGCCTGCTGGAGCGCATCGATGCGGGCGTTGAGCCGCCGCACCGGATACCGCAGCTTCACGCACAGCACGGCCAGCGCATCCTGCAGCGCTTCGCCCGCAAAGCCCCGCCGCCGCAGCATGGCCGCCACCGTTTCATAGAGCGCTATGGCGTCCCGGTCGGTCATGTCCCGGCAGCGCTGCTCCCGGACGCATTTGCACCACGCTTCCTTCGACGCAAGAACGGCCTTGACCCACGGCGTTTCTTCCTCGTAGAACCAGAAGATGTTTTTGCCCTGTTTCTCGCGTTTGAACGCTTCCAGCACATCGCCCAGCCCCAGCGCGCACAGGAACGCTTTCACGTCCTTCTGCTTGTTCTTTTTGAAGTCCTTCGCAAGGCTCTGCTTGTTTTTCTCCCGATGGTATTCCCCGATCAGGTCCGTGAGAAATGCGCCTTTTTCGTTTTCCGGCATCTGCATCCCACCTCCATTTTCAGCGTACCACAGGTTCCCTGCTTTTACAAGCAAAAAACTCCGAAGTGCCGCCCTTCCCTATGGGAAAGTGCACTTCGGAGTTTTGCATTCGGAATGGTTCGCGCTTACTTCAGCTCATCCGGGATGTACCACAGGCCGTTGTTGTTTTCGTCCATGTACTTCTTGAACTCGTCGGAGTGGTAAGCGGCGACGATGGCCTTGGCCCAGTCGGTGTCGGCGTTGTCCTTCTTCACCACCACCTGCAGGATCAGCTGCGGCAGCACGTCCTCGGTGAGCAACGCGGTGGAAGCATCGATGCCGGCGTTGTAGACGATGCTGCCGGTGATGACCGCATAGTCAAAGTCCTGCAGGGCGCTGGGAATGTTCAGGCTGGCCATCTCGGTGAACTCGATGTTGTGAGGGTTCTCCACGATGTCGTCCTGCGTGACCACGGCCAGGTCCACGCTGCTGTCCAGCGTGATCCAGCCGGCCTTCTGCAGCAGGACGTAAGCACGGGCGGTGTTGGAAGCATCGTTGGGCACGGCCACCTTGGCACCGTCGGCGATCTCGTCCAGGCTGGTGTGAGTGTCCGAGAAGATGCCCGCCGGGACGGTGGGAATGGGGCTGATGGGGGTCAGATCGCCGTTGTAGCTGGCGTTGAAGTTCTCAGCATAGGCGGTGTGCTGCTCCACGTTCACATCCACTTCGCCGTCGTTCAAGGCGATGTCGGCGGTCAGCAGTTCGGAGAAGTCGGTGCCCTCCACGGTGTAGCCCTCTTTTTCCAGAATGGGCACGATGGCGGCCTCAAACAGCTCGGTGTAGGGGCCCTGGGACTTGCCGTAGCGGATGGTGCCTGCGGCGCCGGAAGCGGCTGCGCTGTCGGCAGCGGTGCTGGAAGCCGCGGCAGAGGATGCGGTGCTGGTGGAAGCGCTGCTGCCACCGCAGGCCGCCAGAGCGGCAGCTGCGAGGCCCGCAGCGGTAAGCTTCAGGAAAGAGTTGCGGCTGATCTTACGAGTATTCATAGTAAATTCCCCTCTAATTTTTTCTCAATTTTTAAGTCCGCCTGTTCCCAATGACAGGCCGGACGCAAAGCTTAGTTGTGTTCGCGCAGGCAGCGGGAGAGTCCGTTGCCCAGTGCCTGCAGCAGCTGCACCACGATGATGAGGATGACGACCGTGAAGATCATCAGCGGCGTGTTGAACTTCTGGTAGCCATAGGTCAAAGCCAGGTCGCCGATGCCGCCGCCGCCCACGTAACCGGCCATGGCGGATGCGCCCAGCAGGCCGATGGTGCCGGTGGTCAGCGCCAGAACAATGGAGCCCAGCGCTTCCGGCAGAAGGAAGTTCCACACGGTCTGGAAGGTGGTGGCACCCATGGCGCGGGCGGCTTCAATGATGCCGTCGCTCACTTCGAGCAGACTGTTCTCCACCAGACGGGCCATGTAGGGGCTGATGTAGAAGATCAGCGGCACCAGCGCCGCCGTGCTGCCGATGGTGGTGCCCATGATGGCGCGGGTCAGCGGCATGATGGTGACGATGAGGATGACGAAGGGCACGCTGCGCACGATGTTGACAAAGGTGCTCACGATGCCGTAGACGATGCGGTTTTCTTTCAGGCCGCCCTTGCGGCACAGCACCAGCACCAGCGCCAGCAGGATGCCGAGGATGGCACCGAAGAACAGCGACAGCCCCACCATGTAGATGGTCTGGCCGAAGCTGGCGGTCAGCTTTGCCACGGTAACGCCAAAGATTTTCTGTTTCATTTCAGCACGACCTCCTCCCGCAGAACGCCGGTCTTATCAATAAAGGCTTCGGCGGCGGCAATGGCGCTTTCCTCGCCCAGCAGCCGCAGCAGGAACACGCACATCACGCTGTCCTGCATCTCCTGCACGCTGGCGCAGAGGATGTTCACCTCCACACCGCTCTGCTGGCAGATCTCGGCGATGACCGGCTCATTGACCGTGTTGCCCACGAACTTGAGCTTTTCGATCTTGCCGCCCTTGCCGTCGGCCTTGACGATCTTCTGGATGCTCTGGGGCACCTCATCCTGAATGATGGCCCGCACAAAGCTGCGGGTGATCTCCTGTTTGGGGCTGCCGAACACGTCCAGCACGGTGCCCTGCTCCACGATGCGGCCGTTTTCCATGACGGCCACCTTGTTGCAGATGCGCTGCACCACCTGCATCTGGTGGGTGATGAGCAGGATGGTGACCCCCAGCTCCCGGTTGATCTTTTTCAGCAGGGCGAGGATGGACTCGGTGGTCTGAGGGTCCAGAGCGCTGGTGGCTTCGTCGCACAGCAGGATGGAGGGTGAGAGGGCCAGTGCACGGGCGATGCCCACGCGCTGCTTCTGGCCGCCGGAAAGACGGCTGACGTAGGTGTTGGCCTTGTCGCTCAGCTCTACAAACTGCAGCAGTTCTTTTACCCGGGCGGCGCGCTGTTCCGATGCGATGCCCGCCAGCTTCATGGGAATTTCAATGTTCTGGGCCACGGTGCGGGATTCCAGCAGGTTGAACTGCTGGAACACCATGCCGATCTTGCGGCGCACCGGGATGAGCTGGGCTTCGGTCTGACCGGTGAGCTCCACCCCGTCCACCTTGATGCTGCCGCTGTCGGGCCGCTCCAGCAGGTTTGCCATGCGGATGAGGGTGGATTTGCCCGCGCCGGAAAAACCGATGACGCCGTAGATATCGCCGTTTTCCACGGTCAGGCTCACGTCCTTCAGGGCTTCCACCTTTCCGGCACGGCTGACGAAGGTCTTGTTCAGATGCGAAAATTCGATCATGCCTGCTCTGCTCCTTCCTGCAGCCACCACAGGGCCACCTGTGCATACAGAGCCGTGCCGTAGGGCAGGGCCTTTTCGCCAAGGTCAAAGCCGTCGTTGTGGTGGGCCAGGGCGGTGTTGGGGTTCTCCGGGTCGCGGGTGCCGAGGTAGGCATAGACGCCGGGCACCTTCTGCTGATATTCGGCAAAGTTGTCGCCGCCCAGCGAGACGGGGCGGTTGGTGATGACGTTCACGCCTTCCAGCTTGCGGGCCTGGGCCTGCACGTCGGCGCTGAAGTCGGCCGGGTTGATGAGGGCGGGGGTGATGTCGGTCCACTCCACGTCGGCGGTCGCACCGTAGAGGGCGGCAGTCTGTTTTGCCAGCGCGTCGATCTGCTCCCGCACAGCGGCGCGAGTCTCCGGGGTCAGGGTGCGGGTAGTGCCTTCCAGCTCGGCGTGACCGGCCACAATGTTGTAGGCCGTGCCGGCGTTCAGGGTGCCGATGCCGATGACCATAGGTTCGGTGGGCACATGGCGGCGGGTGGTCAGAGCCTGGGCGGCCACCACGATCTGGCTGGCCACATACAGGGCGTCCGCCCCCAGCTGCGGGGTGGAGACGTGGGCATTGACGCCGTGGACGATGATCTTGAAGCCGTCCACCGCGGCGTTGTTGGAGCCTGCCGTCACACCGATGGTACCCACCGGCAGGTCGGAGGCTGCGTGCAGGCCGAACACCCGCTGCACGCCGTCCAGATGACTGTCCCGGATGAACTCCTTCGCGCCCTTGCCGATCTCCTCAGCGGGCTGGAAGAACAGCCGGACCGTGCCGCCGAAGTTTGCCTTCTCGGCGGCCAGCAGCTTTGCCGCGCCCAGCAGGGCAGCGGCGTGAGAGTCGTGGCCGCAAGCGTGCATCACGCCGGGTGTCTGGGATTTATAGGGCACTTCGTGGGTCTCGGTGATGGCCAGCGCGTCAATGTCGGCCCGCAGGGCGATGACACCGGTGCCGGGCTGCTCCCCCTTGATCTCAGCGTAGACGCCGGTCTCGCCGCTGCGCTGGTGGGGGATGCCGAGCTTGTCCAGTTCTTCCTCAATGCGCTGTGCGGTGCGGTATTCCTTCAGGCTGATTTCCGGGTGTGCGTGGAAATCGCGCCGGAGCGAAATGATGTAATCCTGTTCGGCCAGAGCCTTCTGTGTGATGGACATCTTCAAAACCTCTCTTTTCCTGATACAAAAATGCCCGGGAGCCGAATGTTCAGCTTCCGGGCAGATACGATACAAAGGCGGTTGTTCACCCATAGAGCCCTCCGGCCCCTTTCTGCGCGCACAGCCTGTTTTCCCCGTATGCATTCCATGCCCGGCGACCCGACATTCGACAGCAACACATTCCGTATTCCATCATCATGGTGCGCGCTCCTTTCTCCATCAATCTTGTAGGTTTGTAGGTAATGGCTGTATTATATTCCCACTTTCCTATTTCGTCAATAGGTTTTTACCATTTTTCCAACTTTCCCACTCATTTTGTCCTCTTTTCCGCTTTTCCGGGCGCAAAAAAGCTGCTACAACAGCGTTCTTGCCATTGCAGCAGCTTTTGATCTTATTATGTATTCGCCCGTTCCCGGTCAGGTGCCCATCATCTGGTCGAACCAGTTCATCAGCTCTGCGGCACGATGTTCCAGTTCGGTCTTCGGCTGCCATTCCGGTTCGGCAGGCGGCTGGGCCGCAGCCTGCGGTTCCGGCTGGACGTCTTCCGCCTGCACCGGCTCCGGCTGAGCTGCCAGTGTCTCCGGTGCGGAAAGTACCTCCGGCGGCGCGGGCTGGGGCGCTTCCTGCTCGGCAGCCTGCAGCTGCTGCAAAAGCGCCTGCTCGCGGGCGGCGGTCTGCTCTGCCTCCGCGCGGGCCTGCTCCCCGGCCGCTTCCAGTTCCGCATTTTCCCGCCGCAGAGCGATCATCTGCCGCTCACAGGCAAAAAGACGGGTCTGATAGCGCCGGATCTCGGCCTGGGCCGCTTCCAGCCTGCGGGCCATCTGCTCCAGCTGTTCGCAGGCCACCCGGGTGTTCACCGCCTGGGCCATCGGCATCAGGGTCGGCTGGGCATAGCGCGACCGCAAAGCACTGTTCTGCTGCCATATCTGCGCCATGATGCCCCTCCGTTCCATGCGATGTGCCGCAGGGCAGGCGGACTTTCCCGCACTGCTCCTTCACAGGCGTCTGCCGAGGTCGTGACTGCCGTGCTCTCAGCGGCGCTTGTTCAGCATCGCCATGAGCTGGTCGTAATAACCGTTGTCGCTGTTATCTTCCTCCACGGGCTTTGCAGCAGCCGATGCAGCCGCGCCGGTCTGTGCAGCGGGGACCGGGCTTGCGGTCTCACTGCTGAAGACAGCCGACGGGGTGGACTGTGCGCCGCCCATGGCGTTGTTGATGCTGTTGCGCAGGTCGCTGGCGCTCTTGTTGTCGAAGCCGGTGGCCACGACGGTGACGCGCATCTCGTCCGAGAGGTTCTCGTCGAACGCAGTACCCCAGATGATGTTCGCATCGGGATGCGCACTCTGGGTGATGAGGCCGGCTGCGGTCTCCACATCCTCCAGACCGATGTCCGGGCTGGAAGTGATGTTGATGATGACGCCGTGTGCACCGGCAATGCTGGTCTCCAGCAGCGGAGAGGAAATGGCAGCCTTGGCGGCGTTCTCCGCCTTGCCGGCACCCTTTGCGCTGCCCACGCCCATGTGTGCATAGCCCGCATCCTTCATGATGGAGCGCACGTCGGCGAAGTCCAGGTTGATGAAGGCAGGCACATTGATCAGGGCAGAGATGGACTCAACGCCCTGACGCAGCACGTTATCGGCAGCCTGGAAGGCGTTCATCAGGGTGATCTTCTCCTGGCTGATCATCTTCAGGCGCTCGTTGGGGATAACGATCAGACTGTCCACGTGCATCAGCAGGTTTGCGATGCCCTGCTCGGCCAGGCCCATCTTGCGCTTGCCCTCAAAGGAGAAGGGCTTGGTGACGATGCCGACGGTCAGGATGCCCAGGTCGTGGGCCACCTCGGCCACCACAGGAGCCGCACCGGTGCCGGTGCCGCCGCCCATACCGGCGGTGATGAAGACCATCTGCGAACCCTTGAGGGCATTTGCGATCTCGTCCTTGCTTTCTTCCGCGGCGCGCTGGCCGATCTCGGGGTCTGCACCTGCACCGCGGCCCTTGGTCAGCTTGGAGCCCAGCTGCACCTTGGTGGCAGCATGGTTCTTGGCCAGAGCCTGCTGGTCGGTGTTCATTGCGATGAATTCGACGCCCTGCAGGCCGTCACTCACCATGCGGTTGACGGCGTTGCCGCCGCCGCCGCCCACGCCGATCACCTTGATCGTCGTAACGTTTTCGTCCATTTCTTCGTCGAGCATCAGTGCCATAACTTTGTCCTCCATCGGATTTTATCGCAGAACTGCGCAGTGCGCAGAGTTTCTCTTACTACACTTATATAACTGTATCGTATCATCTTTTGGCCCTGATTGCAAGTCAAAATTGGTTTTTTGAAGGTGTTTTTTTCGTTTCTCACGCCCGGGCCGCATTTCCCGTGTTATTTGAGCGCCCAGCTGCCCCAGCTTGCGCGCAAAATCGGCATAGCCCCGGTCAATGAAACCGGTTTCGCGCACCCGGCTCGTGCCCTCTGCCGCCAGCGCCGCGATCACCAGTGCTGCCCCGCCCCGCAGGTCCGGCGCGCGCACCTCGGCGGCCGAAAGGCGCCGTGCCGGGGCGATGTGCAGGGTGCGCCCGGCCGTTTCCACCCGCCCGCCAAAGGCCGCAAAGCCCTCGGCACAGGCGAACCGCCGCTCAAAGATCACGTCTTCGATGCTGCTCTCGCTTTTTGCGGTCAGCATTGCCGCTGCCAGCAGCGGGGCCGCATCGGTGGCCAGTGCCGGGTACACGCCGGTGAATACTTTTCCCACGCCGTGCAGCGCCCCAAAGCGGGAAATGACCGCAGTTTCCGGTCCGCATTCCACACGACACCCCATTTGTGCCAGAATTTCCAGCAGCGGCGCATAGGTGGCAGGTGCACAGCCGGTCAGCTCCACCCGGCCGCCCGCCGCCGCGCAGGCACAGGCATAGGTGGATGCCACGATGCGGTCCGCCATGGGCGCGAAGGTGCAGCCCGTAAGGGTACGCCGCCCTTCCACACGGATGGTGCTGGTGCCTGCGCCCCGGATGCTGGCCCCGCAGCGGCAGAGAAACGCCGCCAGGTCGGCGATCTCCGGCTCCCGCGCGGCCCCGCGCAGGGTGGTGCTGCCCTGGGCCGTGGCCGCCGCCAGCAGCAGTGTCTCGGTCGCGCCCACGCTGGGGAAGCGCAGGGTGATGTCCGCTCCCCGCAGGCCGGAGAGCGCGGTGAGGATCAGCCGTTCCCCCTCCTCCCGGCACTGCGCGCCCAGCGCTTCCAGCCCGGAAAGATGCAGGTCCACCGGCCTTGCCCCGATGCGGCAGCCGCCGGGCAGCACTGTTTCGGCCCGGCCCAGCCGTGCCAGCAGCGGCGCACAGAACAAAATGGAGGCCCGCATCTGCGCCGCAGCCTTCGCGTCCAACCGACAGGTTGTGGGCGCACGCTCCACCAGCACATCCCCGCCCTGCCGGCAGGCCGCGCCGCCTGCCCCGCGCAGCAGCCGCAGACTGGTGTCCACATCGGCCAGCAGCGGCACGTTCCGCAGCCGCACCGGTCCGCTGCACAAGATGGTGGCTGCCAGCAGCGGCAGCACGCTGTTTTTCGCCGCCGGGATGCGCACCGTGCCGCTCAGCGGCCGCCCGCCCGTGATGATGAAGTCTCCTGCCATGCAAATGCCCCCGTTCCGCAAAAGATACCTCATGCTATGCGGAGCGGGGGCGTTTTGTCCGTCGGGCGGGCAGAATGCGCGTTTTTATTTGTCCGATCATTTGTCCTGTTTTTCTCCCGTTTTCCCGCCGTTTCGGTGGAAAGGAGTGGGTTTTTATGTCTCCCCGCGGGAGACGGAAAGCACGATGCCCATTTCTCCCAGCAGCATCATCAGGCTGGTGCCGCCGGAGGAGAAAAACGGCAGGCTGATGCCGGTGTTCGGGATGGTGTTCGTCACCACAGCCATGTTCAGCACGGCCTGCAGCGCCACCTGCACCACAAAGCCCACCACCAGCAGGGCCCCGAAGCGGTCCGGCGCATGGGCCGCCAGCGTGATGCCCCGCCACAGCAGCAGGGCAAACAATACGATCACCGCACAGGCCCCGACGAAGCCCAGTTCCTCGCACAAAATGGAAAAGATGAAGTCGTTCTGCGGCTCGGGCACGAACAGGTGCTTCTGGCGGCTGTTGCCAAGGCCCAGCCCTGCCGCGCCGCCGCTGCCAATGGCGTACAGGCTCTGAATGGTCTGGTGACCGTCGCCCAGCGGGTCGGCGAAGGGGTCCAGCCAGGAGCTGAGGCGGCTGGCCGCGTAGGGCACAAGGTCCGGCATGATGACAATGGCCGCCCCGATGGCAGCGGCCCCGCCCACGCCCGCCAGCACGAACCACCGCAGCCCGGTGCCGCCCACGAACATGAGTACCGCGCCGATGCCTAAAATGAGCAGCGTGCCGGAAAGGTGGGGCTCCAGCAGCATCAGCACCGCCACCACCCCCAGCACCAGCACAAAGGGCACCACCCCCACCGCAAAGCTGCCCATGCGGTCATGGTTCAGCGAGATGATGTGCGAAAACACCAGCACCACCGCAAATTTTGCGATCTCGCTGGGCTGCAGGGTGCCAAGGCCCGGCAGCACCAGCCAGCGCTTGCAGCCGTTATACTCCGGCATGAACAGCACGATCACCAGCAGCACCAGCGAAAGGGCCAGCAGCGGCCAGGCCAGTTTATGGTACACATGGTAGTCCACCCGGCTGGCCACCCACATGGCAAAAATGCCCAGCGCCGCATACAGCACCTGCGGCCGGGCGTAGGCAAAGGCATCGCCGCGCCGGTACAGTGCCACCGCACTGCTGGCGCTGCACAGCATCACCAGCCCAAAGCCCACCAGCGTGAGCACCAGCACCAGAAAGGGCAGGTCCATGGCGGGCAGCACACGCAGCGGCAGGCGGCGCTTCGGGCGGGCGGGCAGCGCGTGGGCAGCCCGTTGCAGTTCCATCCCCATCACCTCCGTTCCTTTATTGTACGCAGGCGGCGGGATGGTTAGTCATACGCCCGGCCCGCCGGCGCATACACTGTCCGTGATATCATAAGGAGGTGCCGCCCATGCCGAAGTCGGAACCCAATCCGCGTCCCCTGCGCACCCTGCCGGAGCGGGCCTTCCGTGCCCGGGCACGGCTGGTGGCCGCGCTGATGTGCTGTATCTGCTTTGCGGGACTGGCCGCACGGCTTTTGTATCTGCAGCTGTTTTCCGGCGGCTGGTACACCGACCGCGCCCTCGGCCAGCAGTTGCGGGACACCGTGGTCCCTGCCGACCGGGGCCGCATCTACAGTGCCGACGGCGTGCTGCTGGCGGCCAACAGCAGCTGCTGGACCCTGCGGGCCTCGCCCCGGGAGATGCCCGCCGACAAACTGCAGCTGGCGGCGAGGGGTCTTGCTAAGATTTTGGAGCTGGATGAAGCGAAGCTGCTGGAAAAATTCAGCGACCGCGCGTCCAACGACTGCCTTTTGCGCTACCGGGTGGAGCGGGACACCGCCGACGCCGTGCGGGACTTCTGCGAAGCGAACGGCATCACCGGCATCCGCATCAATCAGGACTCCAAACGCTGGTACCCGCAGGGGGAATTTCTGGCGTCGGTGCTGGGCTTCACCAATGTGGACAACGCCGGGGTGAGCGGGCTGGAGCTGAAGTATAATGATGTGCTCACCGGCGACAACGGCGTGGTGCTGACGGCGGTGAATGCCTGGGGCTATACGCTGGAACAGAGCTACGAGACCGAGAAAGTGCCGCTGGAAGGCAGCGGCCTGCGGCTGACCATCGACGCCAACATCCAGCACTACCTTGAGAATGCGCTGGATTATGCCGTCAAGGAGCATCACGTCGCCGCCCGGGCCGTGGGCATCGTGATGGACGTGAACACCGGCGCGGTGCTGGCCATGTCCACCACGCCCGCCTACGACCCGAACGAGCCCCGGGTCATCTACGACAGCGCCGCCCGCAGCGCGGTGGATGCCCTGACCGGCGACGCACGGGCCGCCGCCCTGCAGCTGGCCCAGCAGACCCAGTGGCGCAACAAAGCCGTCAGCGACCTGTACGAGCCGGGCAGCGTGTTCAAGCTCATCACCTGCGCCGCCGCGCTGGACACCGGGGCCGTGAGCAAGCATTCCACCTTCTACTGCGGTGAGTCCATCTCGGTGGCGGGCACCCGGTTCCACTGCGCCAACCGCAAGCGCCACGGCAGTCAGACCGTGACCCAGGCGCTGGAAAACTCCTGCAACCAGAGCTTCATCCAGATCGGCGCGCGGCTGGGCAAGGAGGCCTTCTGCGATTACTTTGCGGCCTTCGGCCTGCGGGAGCCCACCGGCATCGACCTGCCCGCCGAGCCGAAAAAGAGTCTGTACTACACCGCCGACCGCATGGGCCCAGTGGAACTGGCGTCCTGCTCCTTCGGGCAGAGCAGCAAAATTTCCTATCTGGAAATGGCCGCTGCCGTGTGCGCTGTGGTGAATGGCGGCAGGCTGATGCAGCCCTACCTCGTCAGCGACATCCTGAACCCGGACGGCACAACATTGCAGCACATCGACCCGGTGTGCAAACGGCAGGTGATCAAAGCCGAGACCTCGGCCACTATGCGGGAGATGATGGAGGCCGTGGTGCTCTACGGCGGCGGGCGCAACGCACAGATCGCAGGCTACCGGGTAGGCGGCAAGAGCGGCACCAGCCAGAAGCTGGACAGTGCCGACGAAAAAGCCCGCATCGCCAGCTTTGTGGCAGTGGCTCCCATCGACGACCCGCAGTTTCTGTGTCTCGTCTGTCTGGATGAACCCCACAGCTGGACGACAGCCGGCGGCAGCCTTTCGGCCCCGGTGTGCGCCGAGGTGCTGGAACAGACGCTGGTGTACAAGGGCATTCCCCGCGCTGCCATGGAGGAAAGTGCCGACTCAGCCCAGACCCTTGCCGATCTGCCCGCCGACGGCGATAGTTTTGACGGGGTGTAGCCATGAAAAAAAAAAAAAGACCGCCGAAGCGGTCTCAAATGCCCATAATATCATGAAAAAGCGGAGCCAACTCTTGAGTCGACCCCGCTTGATTGCTTCGCCCGGTCAATTTTTATTTTACCGATGTGTCAGAACCGTCACACATCATCTTCACTCGGTCACGTTTTATTTTACCGACGAGTCAGAACCGTCACTCGTCATCTTCAGCGAAGATGGAAAAGTCGAAACTTTTCTCACATACAGTATATCACAGCGCTCATTAAAATGCAACGTCTTTTTGTTCAATTCTGGTGCGGCTGGTCGCGGAAAACGATCTCGCCGGTGGCGCTGTCCATGGACTCTACAATGGCAAGGCTCTCCAGCTGGATGCCCTTGCTGCGGATCAGCTCGCCGCCCTGCTGGAAGCCCTTTTCCACCGCGATACCGATGCCTTCCACGGTGGCACCGGCTTCCTTTGCCAGGTCCAGCAGGCCCATCAGGGCGCAGCCGTTGGCCAGGAAGTCGTCGATGATGAGGATGTGGTCCTCCGGGGTGAGGAACTTTTTGGAGACGATGACGTTGTAGATCTTTTTATGGGTGAAGGACTGGATCTTGGTCTCGTAGTTGTTGTAGTCCAGGTTGATGCTCATGGATTTTTTGGCAAACACCACCGGCACGTTGAACTCGCTGGCTACGATAGCGGCAATGCCGATGCCGCTGGCCTCGATGGTGAGCACCTTGTTGATGGGCTTGCCCGCAAACAGGCGCTTCCATTCCTTTGCCATCTCGCGGAACAGCGGGACGTCCATCTGGTGGTTGATAAAACTATCGACCTTCAGCACATTGCCCTCGCGCACAATGCCGTCTTTGCGGATACGATCTTCCAGCATCTTCATAATGAACCAGTTCCTCCAACCTATTCTTTTTTCCATCTGCAATGGTGAACACTGCTGCATTTTATTTCACCTAGTATACCGGAACGCGGCCGTTTTTACAAGAGGCTTTCTTGCCAAATCCGACAAAAATTGCACCGTTGTTTCAGGCACTCGGCCAAAATGCGGCCCTCTGTTCAAAAGTGCTGAAACTTGCGGCGGGCGGCGCACAATTTTGCATTTTTCGGCTCTTGTACTTTCTGCAAAATCGAGTATACTGAAGATAATTATAGATGTTCCGGCCGGATCTGTGCCCCGGCCGACGGGAGAGGGAGAGCTGTTATGAAAACAGGACTTGTGCTGGAAGGCGGCGCCATGCGCGGCATGTTCACTGCGGGTGTTCTGGATGTGCTGATGGAGCACGGCATCGTGCTGGACGGTGCCATTGGTGTGTCGGCCGGTGCGGTGTTCGGCTGCAATTATAAGTCGCACCAGATCGGCCGCACCATCCGCTACAACACCGAATACTGCCAGGATAAGCGCTATGCCAGCTTCGGCAACCTGCTGCGTACCGGCAACCTGTACAGCGAGCAGTTCTGCTACCACACCGTGCCGGAAAAGCTGGACCCCTTCGACGCAAAGACCTTTGCAGAGAATCCTATGGATTTCTTCGTGGTCTGCACCGATGTGCGCACCGGTGACCCCATCTACCACAAGTGCCGCACCGGCGACGCCGAGGACATCCAGTGGATGCAGGCTTCGGCGTCCATGCCGCTGGCGGCCAGGATCGTGAAGATCGGCCACTATCAGCTGCTGGACGGCGGCATTGCGGACTCCATCCCGGTGCGGTTCTTTGAGTCCATCGGCTACAAGCGCAACCTCATCGTGCTGACCCAGCCCAAGGGCTTTGTGAAAAAGAAGAACAAGATGCTGCCCGCCATCCGGGCACGCTACCTGCGCTACCCCGCCTTCGTGGAGGCCGTGGCCGACCGCCACGAGCGCTACAACGAAACGCTGGAGCACATCTCCATGCTGGAGCAGACCGGCCAGGCCTATGTCATCCGCCCGCCCATCCCGCTGGAGATCGGCTCCATGGAGCGCGACCCCGCCCAGCTGCGCCGCGTCTACGAGACCGGCCGTGCGGTGGCGGAAATTCAGGTGGACAAGATCGCGGCCTTTGTGACGGAATCCAAGGCACTGAACGAAGCATGATAACAGGAAACGGCCCGGCCGGAGTTTTTGCGCTCCGCGCCGGGCCGTTTTGTCATGTTTTCGGGCATGCCTCCTGCCGGTATTCCAGCGGCGTGCGGCCGGTCGCCTTTTTAAAAGCGGCCGCAAACTTTCCGGCATTGCGGTAGCCCACCTTGGCCGCGATCTCGGCCACGCTGCCGCCGCTGCGGCGTATTCCATGCGGCCCTCGCGGCAGTAGTCCACCGCAAACAGCCGCTGCCGGGTGGAAAAGCTGGAATCAAAGGACGCCATGTGGAAATCGTTGAAGCTCAGCGCCACGCCGGGGAACAGCTCGTAGGTGGTCATGGTGCCCTCGCCGGTCTCATTGCGGAACTGCCACACGCTCGCGTCGCCGGTCCGGGTCAGCAGCACTGCGCCCTGCCGGTGGAACTCGGGTTCATAGGGCATCAGCGGCCTCCGTTTCTGCGGGCGGCTGGGCCGGTGCGGCCCCGCGGCTGCTCTTGTAGGCTTCGCCCCAGGTCCACATGGCGTCCAAAATCGGTTTCAGGCTATACCCCAGCTCGGTGAGGGTGTATTCCACCCGGGGCGGCACCTCGGCATAGACCTTGCGGGTGAGCAGGCCGCTGGCCTCCATCTCGCGCAGCTGGGCCGTGAGCACCTTCTGGGTGACGTGCCCGATGGATTTTTTCAGCTCGCCGAAGCGCTTCGTGCCCTGCAGCAGGTCCCGCAGGATCAGCACCTTCCACTTGTCGCTGATCAGCGTCAGGGTCGTCTCCACCGGGCAGGCGGGCAGCTCCTGCATCCTTTCTTGTTCCATAGTTCCCTCCAATGGTATCCTTTTGGTAACTACCGCACAATATTGTGCTTACTTTACGAAATGGCTCTACAGCGCTATTATAGTGTCAGCGAGTGAAAAACGCAACCGCTAACAACCACTTTTTCTCATCTGGAGGTAATTTTCCCATGAACAAGGTCGTAGCATTTCTGAACGCAAACCCGGTGCAGTATCTGGCCACCGTCGGCCGCGACGGCAAGGCCAAGTGCCGCCCCTTCATGTTTGCCGGTGAGCTGGACGGCAAGCTGTGGTTCTGCACCAACAACCAGAAGGAGGTCTACAAGGACCTGCAGGCCAACCCGAACATCGAGATCTCCGTCTCCAGCCCGGAGTACGCCTGGCTGCGCCTGCACGGCAAGGCTGTGTTTGAGAGCAACATGGCTGCCAAGGAGATGTGCATCGCGAACCCCATCGTGAAAAGCCAGTACGGCGAGGCCACGAACCCCATCTTCGAGGTGTTCTACCTGGACGACGCCCACGGCGTGATCGCCGATTTCTCCGGCAACCCGCCGTATGAGTTCTAAGTTTTCCGCATGACCCGCAGGCCTCACAGGGCATTCCTGTGGGGCTTGTGCCGGTTGCTGCGGTTTCGGGAAAGGAGCCTTGCATGAACCAGAGCGAGCGGCGGCGGATGCTCATCCAGTCGCTTTTAAAGGAAGACCCGGCCTACCGGGACATCCGCATCCCGGCCGACACCGACGGCCAGCGGCAGCTGCTGCGCGGGCTGCTGAATGTGCGTGCGCCGCAGCCCGGTAGGGAAGACTTTTTGCAGGTGCAGGACGCCTACCTGCAGCAGCGGGCTGCGGAGAAGGGCATCACCGATGCCGCAGCCCTTGCCCCCATTCAGCCGGGGCTGTACCTGTGGCAGGGCGACATCACCACCCTGCGGTGCGACGCCATCGTGAACGCCGCCAACAGCGGCATGACCGGCTGCTACTGCCCGAACCACCGCTGCATCGACAACGCCATCCACACCTTTGCCGGCGTTCAGCTGCGGCAGGCCTGCGCGGAACTGATGCGCGCTCAGGGCCGCGAGGAACCCACCGGGCAGGCGAAGATCACGCCCGCCTTCAACCTGCCCTGCCGCTTTGTGCTGCACACCGTGGGGCCCATCGTTACCGGCCGCGTGACCCGGCAGGACCGTGCCCTGCTGGCCAGCTGCTACCGCTCCTGCCTGCAGCTGGCGGCGAATCATGGGCTGGAAAGCGTGGCCTTCTGCTGCATCTCCACCGGAGAGTTCCACTTCCCCAACGAGCTGGCGGCAGAGATCGCCGTGCAAACCGTCAAAGAATTTCTGGTGCAGGACACCAGCGTGAGAAAGGTGATCTTCAATGTTTTCAAAGATCTGGACTACGAAATCTACCGGCGTCTTCTCGGCGCAGGCTGAGCAGCTGAGGCAGCTGCTGGCAGACGCCGACGCCGTGGTGCTCGGGGCCGGAGCCGGGCTTTCCACCTCCGCAGGCTTCGTCTACGACGGGGCGCGTTTCCGGCAGTATTTTGCAGATTTTGCCGCGAAATACGGCTTTGCCGATATGTACTCCGGTGGGTTTTACCCCTATGCCACGCTGGAGGAGCACTGGGCCTACTGGAGCCGGTACATTTATATCAATCGCTATCAGAACGCACCGAAGCCGGTCTACAACGATTTGTTCCGCCTGGTGAAGGACAAGGACTATTTCGTGCTCACCACCAATGTGGACCACTGTTTCCAGAAAGCGGGCTTCGACAAAAAGCGGCTGTTCTACACCCAGGGCGACTACGGGCTGTTCCAGTGCGCAGAGCCCTGCTGCCCGGAGACCTTCGACAATGAAGCGCTGGTGCGCCGGATGGTGGAAGCGCAGGGGTACACCATCGCACCGGACGGCAGCCTGACCGTGCCGGATGGCGTCACACTCAAAATGCGCATCCCGGCAGAGCTGGTCCCCCGCTGCCCGCACTGCGGCCGGCCGCTGACCATGAATCTGCGGGCGGACAACACCTTTGTGGAGGACGAAGGCTGGCACCGCGCCGCCGGGCGGTACAGCGATTTTCTGCGCCGCCACGAGGGGCAGAAAATTTTATTTTTGGAGCTGGGTGTGGGCTACAACACCCCCGGCATCATCAAGTATCCCTTCTGGCGCATGACCGCCCAGAACCCGCAGGCGTTCTATGTCTGCATCAATCCGGGCCCGGCCCAGCTTCCGCCGGAGATCGCGCCGCGTGCGCTGTGCATCCGCAAGGATATCGGGGCGGTTGTCAAAGAGGTATAAGGTGCAGTCCGCGCACCCGCGTGCCCTATTAGAGATGGGCATAAAACAAAAAGCTCAACGCAATCGTCCCCCATTGAAATGGTCAGTTGTGGGGCAACCGTGGATTCGCGAGCCGCGCTGCTAAAAAGGAGCACGGGTTGCGGCTCCCTGCGTCTGCTTCGTGCCTTGGGCGGCACTCGCATCCTGCAGGCCGCTGCCCCAACAGCTCCTCCCTGTTTCGGCCGCTGGCCGCGCTCGTCGCCGTTGCACTGGGCTGTTTTTGCGCCGTCTTCAGCGACGTCGCCGCAGCTGTTCGAATCCACCCGCGTCTATGGCCGCAACGGAGTTACATAAGAAAAACGCCTGTGTATTTCTACACAAGCGTTTTCTTGGTGGGCGCGGGTGGATTCGAACCACCGAAGCTGAAAGCAGCAGATTTACAGTCTGTCCCCATTGGCCACTCGGGAACACGCCCATATTCACTTTTTGCTGTCCTGCGGACTGCCTGTATATATTACCACCGGTTCAGTAGTTTGTCAATATTTTTCGTCCAGATTTTCAGATTTTTGCGCTGCCCGGCAGGCAGCACCCCGGCTCCGGTTTTGTTGGCTCGTTTGTTCGCTTATCGTTCGTTTGTTTGGCTGCCCGCGGCCTTCCCCTGCATGGACCGGCGCTGGCGCGTTCCTTCTTTCGGGCCATCCGCAGGCCCGTCATTTCCCGCTTTACAGCAAAAAACGCTCAGGAATCAGCGTTCCTGAGCGGTTTTTCTTGGAGCTGGTGACAGGAGTTGAACCTGCAACCCACTGATTACAAATCAGTTGCGCTGCCATTGCGCCACACCAGCATGACCCGAACGGTCTTTTGATAGGATACCAAAAAAGCGGCGGGTTGTCAATATCTGCTCACCGGAAACTTTCACTGTCCCGGCGCAGCAAAGCGTCTGCGGCCCGGATAAAGCCCGGTTGCCGGTGCGCACCGTCAGCGGGCAAGGGCCTGCTGAAGCTTTGCAAAGTCTTCCAGCGTGAGGGCCTCCGGGCGGATGCGGGCGTCGAAGCCCGCGGCCTCAATGGCGGCGGTCACGGCGTCCTTGGGCAGGCCCAGGCCGCTGGCGATGGCGTTGGCGGCGGTCTTGCGGCGCTGGCCGAAAGCCGCACGGATGAGCGCAAAGTAGCCCGCCTCGTCCTCCACCTGCACGGCGGGGGTGGGGCGGATATCCATGCGCACCACGGCGCTGGTCACCTTCGGGGCCGGGTAGAAGCTGCCCGGCGCGGCGGTGAACATGAGCTTTGAGGTGGCGTAGTAGTTCACCGCGCAGCTGATGGCGCTGGAAGCGCGGGTGCCGGGCACAGCGGCCAGGCGGTCGGCGGCTTCCTTCTGCACCATGACGGTCAGGCTCTCGATGGGCAGGCGGTCACCCAGCAGCTTCATCACGATGGGGCTGGTGATGTAGTAGGGCAGGTTGGCGCACACGGCCACCGGCATGCCGGGGAACTCCTCGGCAATGAGGGCTTTCAGGTCCACCTTCAATACATCTTGTAATACCAGCTTGAAATTATCCACGCCAGCCATGGTCTCGGCCAGAAGCGGCGGCAGGCGCTCGTCCACCTCGATGGACACCACCTTGGCCGCGCGCTTGGCCAGCTCCCTGGTCAGCACGCCGATGCCGGGGCCGATCTCGATGACGCCGTAGCGCTTATCCACGCCGCTGGCATCCACGATCTTGGTGGGGATGCCCGGGTTGATGATGAAGTTCTGTCCAAAGCCCTTGGACAGGGCAAAGTCGTATTTTTCGCACAGGGTGCGGATCACCGAAATGTCGGTCAGTTCGGGCATTGGGGGGCCATCCTTTCTCAGAAAAAGGCTGTTGCAGAGTTTGCAGCAGCCTTTTTAGGTGTTACGATTTGAATGCCCTCCGCATTCGCTCTGGGCATCTTCAGCGGAAATATTATTTTTATTTTGCGTTTTGCCGCACCCTGCGGGGCTCTCCAAAACGTCTTTTCATGAGAGGGGCGCACGGACGGCGATCGGCAGCGTACCGCTTTACGCGATCCTTACTCTGCGCTGGATGCGGCCTCACCGGAAGCTTCCGCTGCGGCAGAAGAAGCCGTTTCTTCGCTGGAAGTGTCCTCTGCACCGGCGGCCTCACTGTCCGCCGCCTCAGAGGATGCGGCGCTCTCAATGACGCCGCCCAGGGTGGAGGTGCCGCTCAGCTGCTGTGCCGCGCTGACAGCACGCTGCACCTGCGGGTCAGTCTCCGGGGTATAATCGTAGTAGTTCGCGGCTTCCTCGGTGGTGTAGGCCTTTTCCACATCCACGCTCAGGCCGGTGCCGTCAAAGCTGGTGCCGTCGCCGCAGATGAGCTTTGCCACCGTGATGCTCACGGCGCTGCCGTCCGAAAGGCGCTGCGGGCTGTTCTGGATGGTGCCCTTGCCCATGGTGATGGTGCCCACCAGGCGCGCGCCGTTCATGCTGCGCAGGCTGGCGGCGAACAGCTCTGCCGCGCTGGCAGTGTTGCCGTTGACCAGGCAGACCATGGGCAGGTCGATCTTGCTCTCGTCGTCGCTGCTGCCGAGAACGGTGCGTTCGCCGTTCTTATCCTCGGCATAGGCCACGGTGCCCTCCGGTGCGATCAGGTCGATACAGCTGATGGCGTCGTCCAGCACGCCGCCGCCGTTGTCGCGCAGGTCAAACACCAGGCTCTGGACGCCGCTGCTGGTCAGAGAACGCAGGGCATAGTCCAGCTCACTGGGGGTGCTGCCGTCGAACTGGCGAATTTTGATGTAGCCCACGTTGTCCAGCACCTGGTAGTCCACCGTGGTGCTGCTGTAGCCGGAGTGGGTCAGCTCGGCCGTCTTACTGGCCGCCTCGCTGTTCAGCCAGGTGACGGTGACGGTGGTGCCGGCCTCGCCCTGCAGGCGGGTCTGCACGGCATCCACGCCGGAAAGGCTCTTGACGTCGGTGTCGCCGATGGCCGTGATGTAATCGCCCACCGCGATGCCGGCCTCCTGTGCGGGAGAGCCGTCGTAGACCTTGGTCACGCGGGCGTAGCCGGTCTGGTCCATGCCCAGCTCCACGCCAATGCCCATGACCTTGCCGCTCTGGATATTGATCAGTTCGGTGTAGGCATTGGCGGTGTAGTAGCGGGCATACTTGTCGCCGGTGCCCAGCAGGTAGCCTGCGGTCAGGCGGTCGTACAGCATCGTCTCGTCGATGGTGTAATAATCGTTGCTGCGGACATAGCGGTCCACCTCAGCGATCTTGTTGTACATGCTCTCCTTTTCCTTGACGCTGTTCACCGTGCTGTCGAACAGGCGCATGGCCACCAGCATCGTGATGGAAAAGGTCACGGTCATGGCAAGGATCACGATGGTGACCGCCATGCCCACAGAGATCTTACGGTTCATGCTCGGCCCCTCCCTGTCAGTACAGCAGCATCATGACGACGCTGCCCAGCAGCGAGAGCGCGAACACGCCCGCCAGAACAAGGCAGCCGATGCGCAGCCAGCGCTTTTGTTTTTGTTCTTTCATAGAAAACCAGACTCCTTACAACACTCAGTTATGCGGGAACGGGATATAACCACGCGGATTGACAGCGTTGGCCTTGCTGCCGCCCTTCCAGACCTCCAGATGCAGATGGTTGCCGGTGGAGTTGCCGGTGGAGCCCACATAGCCGATGAGCTCGCCCTGCTTGACGTACTTGCCGGCACTGGTAGCCACCGACTTCATGTGGCCGTAAAGGGTGCTGTAGGTATTGCCGTCCGACATTTTGCCGTGGTAGATGATGACATAGTTGCCGTAGCCGCCGCTGGACCAGCCCGCCACCTGCACATAGCCGCTGGCGGCTGCGTAGATGGGCGTGCCGCCTGCGGCCGCCAGGTCGATGCCGGCGTGCAGCTTGTTCACGCCGGACACCGGGTTCTTGCGCCAGCCGTACTCGCTGGAGATGCGGGTATAGCTCTTGAGCGGGCAGGCAAAGCCAGTAAAGCTCAGCTGCGGCTGGCTGGAAGCAGCGGACGCGATCAGCTGCTGGATCTGCTTTTTGACCGCCTCATAGTTCAGCTCGTCGGACTCGATGGCTGCCTGAGCCGCTGCCTGGGCCTTCTTTGCGTCGGCCGCCGACATCTGCGCGGCAGAAATGCTGCCGTTCAGCTCGCTCTGCTTGGACTTCATCTGGCTGTTCTGGGCGTCCAGGTCTGCCTTCTGGCTCTGCAGCTCGGCGCGCTGGTCTTCCAGCTCTGCCTTGTCGCTTTCCAGCTGGACCTTGTCCGCTTCCAAGTCGGCCTTGGCGGCCTTCATATTGTCCATGATCTCGGTATCCTTCACCGAGATATCCTGCATGACCTCGTTGAAGGTCAGCAGCTCATACAGGTCGTTCACCGCGCTGAGCATGGCGATGCTGCCGCCGTCCCGCAGCTCCTGCATGGCGGCCATGTGCTTTTTGAAATCGCTCCACTGGCCGTCGATCTCGGTCTGCTTGTCGGCGATCTGGCCTTCCTTTTCGGTGATCTCGGCTTCCTTGCCGCTGATCTTCTGCTCGGTCTCGCCGATGCTGTTCTGCACGGCGGCGATCTGGCCGCTGAGAACGGCGATCTGATCCTGGATGATACCCACCCGCTCGGTCAGCTCACTTTCCAGTGCCTTGGCGGCAGACTCCTGCTTTTTGGCGTCGGAAAGTTCTTTTTTGTGCTGGTCGATGGACTGGGAAAGCTTGTCCAGCTTGTTCTGCAGGCTGGACATGCTGGTGGCTGCCGAGGCGGGGTACACCGTGACGCTGAGCAGCAGGCAGGCTGCTGCCACGCACAGGCTGACGCCCCGCACAAGGCGGGTACCGGCAGGCTCCGGCTTTGCGTGCCGGGCTCTGCGGCCGGTCAGCTGGAACCGGAACGGCTTTGCATGACGTGCTTTTTTCATGTTCGGCTCCCTTTCCTTACACGTTCAGGTGCTTGCGGATGGAGAACATGCTGCCCAGACCACCCACGATGGCACCGCCTGCCAGGCTGTAGGTGAGGATTGTGGGCCAGACGGCACTCACCGGCACCAGCGCCTGCCCCATGATCATCTGCCACACGCCGCCCAGGCCGTCGGAGGCCTGCACCATATAAGAGTAGGCACCCACGGTGACGGCTGCGGTCAGCGCGCCGGAGATCAGGCCCATGGCCAGACCTTCCACCACGAAGGGCAGGGTGACCAGCCCGTTGGTGGCACCCACATACTTCATGATCTCGATCTCGCGCCGCCGGGCAAACACGCTCAGGCGGATGGTGCTGCCCACCGTGATGACGCTGACGATCATCAGCACCAGCACGATGCCGCGGCCCACCCGGGTGACGGACTGCTGGATCTGCACGAAGACGTTGGTCATCTCCACCGGGGCGGTGACGCTGTACACACCCGGGATGGCCTGCAGCTTTTTGCTCATGGCTTCCATCTGGCTCAGGTCGCGGATGGAGACGCGGTAGTTTGCCTTAAAGGGGTTGTCGGTCTCAAACTCATCCCACAGGGAGGAGTAGTCCTGCATGTAGCCGCGGTAGGTGTCCAGCACATCCTGCTTGGAGACGTACTGCACGTTGGTGACGCCGTCCATGGCGGCAATGGTATCACCCACCTGCTGGGCCGTTGCGTCGTCGCAGTCCGGGTCCAGGTAGACCACGGTCTCATTCTGGTTGCCCAGATAGTTCACCATGCTGTCCACATTCACCTCTGCAAGGCTTGCGAAGGTGTTCAGGGTCATGCAGACGCTGAGGGAAGCGATGCAGGCAATGGTCATGGCCCAATGCTTGCCCAGGTTGCGGATGCCGCGCCGGGTGAGGAACCAGAAAGTCGAAGGTCTCATCATACGGTGGCCGCCTCCTTTTCTTCCGATTTCAGCGTCAGCTCCATGGGCTCGTCATAGAGCGCCCGGTCTTTGTGGTCGGGCCGGGCACGGATGGCTTCCTTGTCGGCGGGCACATCCGAGATGATGCGGCCCTTTTTCAGGGTGACGACCCGCTGGTGGAACTTGCGCACCAGGTCGTGCTCGTGGGTGACCACCAGCACCGTGATGCCCATCTCGCTCACCCGCTCCAGCAGCTCCATCATCTCCAGGCTCAGCTCGGGGTCGATGTTGCCGGTGGGCTCGTCGGCGATGACCAGCTTCGGGCTGTGGGCCAGGGCGCGGGCCACAGCCACGCGCTGCTGTTCGCCGCCGGAAAGGGTGTCCGGGTAGGCGCTGGCCTTGTCTTCCAGATGCACCAGCTCCAGCATGTAATCCACGCGGTCGGCGATCTCCTTGTGCTTCACGTTGGTGACGTGCATGGCAAAGGCGACGTTCTCATACACCGTCATGGACGGGATGAGGCGGAAATCCTGGAAGATGATGCCCATCTGACGGCGCAGATAGGGCACCTGATGGCGGCGCAGGTGGGCAACGTCCTTGCCCAGCACGGTCACCTTGCCCTCGGTGGGGGTCTCCTCCCGCAGGATGAGCTTCAGCAGGGTGGATTTGCCCGCGCCGGAATGGCCCAGCAGAAACACGAACTCGCCTTCGTCCACGTGGAAGTTGATGTCTTCCAGCGCCAGCGGCCCGCCCTTTTTATATTCCTTTGAGACGTGTTCAAAGTCTATCATTTGATCTTGCTACTCCTGACGTAATATTTGGTCAAGCTTCCAACGCCAAAAAAGAACCGGCCAGCATCGGTTGCGAGCGGCCGGTTCCGTGCCGCAGCAGATGCGGCAGAAAATCAATATTTGGCCGGGTTGTTGGACAGGTACTTTTTGACCATCAGCGCTACCTTGAAGACGATAGCGTCGTCGAACTCGCGCAGGTCCAGGCCGGTCAGCTTTTTGATCTTTTCCAGACGATACACCAGCGTGTTGCGGTGCACGAACAGACCGCGGCTGGTTTCCGAAACGTTCAGGTTGTTCTCAAAGAAGCGCTGGATGGTGAACAGGGTCTCCTGATCCAGGCTCTCGATGCTGCCCTGCTTGAACACCTCGCGCAGGAACATCTCGCACACGGTGGTGGGCAGCTGGTAGATCAGGCGGGCGATGCCGAGGTTGTCGTAGCGGATGATCTGCTTCTCGGTGTCGAACACCTTGCTCACTTCCATGGCGATCTGGGCCTCCTTGAAGGAGGTAGCCAGATCCTTCACGTTGGAGATGGGGGTGCCGATGCCGACCACGGCCTTGATGTAATGCTCGCCGGACAGGGTATCCACGATGCTGGCGGCCAGCTTTTCCATGTCGGTGCGGTCGATGCCCTTGCGGATCTCCTTGACCAGCACGGTATCCGTCTCGCTGATGTTGAACACAAAGTCCTTCTGCTTGTCCGGGAACAGGCTGCTGACCACATCATAAGCCGAGATGTCGCCGCCGGAAGTCACGCGCACGATGAACACCACGCGGGACACGTCGGTGGCAAAGTGCAGCTCGCGGGCCTTGGCGTAGATATCGCCGGGCAGGATGTTATCCAGCACCACGTTCTTGATGAAGTTGGATTTATCAAACTTTTCATCGTGGTACTGCTTGATGCTCTGCAGGCTGATGGACAGCACTGCGGCGAACTGACCAGCCGTCTCGTCTGCGCCTTCCACGAACACTGCATAATCGTTATGCTTGGCACTGGAGAACTGCTGGTAGGTGTAGCCATCGCGCACAAAGCGGTCGCCTGCGGTCAAACGCTCCGCCATGAAGCCTTCGCGCACCTCGCCGATCAGGTTCAGCTCCGAGCAGGAAATAACAGCGCCGGTCTCATCCACCACGCCGACCACCCGGTTGATCGCGTCTTTCATCTGGTAGATCACGCTTTGAAATACTCTATTGGCCATAATGGATACCCCTTTTCCTCGTTTGTGCAAACCGCAGCGGCAGCCGGTTGTGATTTTCAACAATTTAGCTGCATTACATTTTATATTTTACACAAAAGAATTTACTTTTGCAACATATTTCAACAAAAAAGATAGTTTTTTCTTGTGAATATTATCTTTCGGGGTACTTTCAAGCCAAAAAAGTGCCTTTTTGCGTGGTTCTCGTTGTCTATTCTACCGGCAAAATGTGTTGCTTTTTTGAAAAACGGGTGAAAAGGCCGCCCCTTCAGCTGGTAATTTTTGACACTTCTTCGGCAGAAAGCTCCCGCCACTGCCCCGGGGCCAGCCCTTCGTCCAGTGCAAGGCCGCCGATGGCGTCCCGGTGCAGCGCGTTCACCCCCGCGCCGTACACGCCGAACATCCGTTTGATCTGGTGGTAGACGCCTTGCTTGAGCACCACCCGCACGGTGAGGCCGTCGGCGGTCAGCGCCGCCACCTCGGCGGGCGAAAGGGCGGTGCCGTCGGCCAGGGTGACGCCCGCCGCAAAGCCTGCTTTCATCTCGTCGGTCAGCGGCGTGTCGAGGGTGACGGTGTAGGTCTTGGCAACATGGCGCTTCGGGGCCAGAATGTCGTGGGCAAAGGTGCCGTCGTCGGTCAGCAGCACAAAGCCGGTGCTGGTCTTGTCCAGCCGCCCGGCCGGGAACAGCTCCCGCCGGGGGTAGGCATCCCCCACCAGGTCCACCACCGTGGTGTCGCGCTTATCGGTGGAAGCGCTCACCACGCCCTCGGGCTTGTTGAGCATGAGGTACACGAACTGCTGGTAGCACAGCACTTTGCCGTCCACGGCCACGGTGTCCGACTCTTTCAGCTGGGTGTCGCCCTTTTTGCACACAGCACCGTTCACCTGCACGCGGCCTTTGGAAAGCATCGCCTTTGCCTCGCTGCGGGTGCACTGGGCCGTCTCCGCTAAGTATTTATCCAATCGCATGATGCGGTTCTCCTTTTTGTATGGGTTTGGTTTTAGTGTAACATGATGGGAGAATTTGTGCAAGGGACGCAAAAAAGGCCGCCGCAGATGCGGCGACCTTTGATATCCAGTTACCTGGTCAGTGGGCCGGTTATTTCTCCGAGGACCGTCCGCTGGGGTGGGACCCTGTTGCCGCAGGCAATAGGGCGGGCGATGGAATGGCCCGATTCGTGTCCGAGCGAGAAATTACCGGCGCGCTGGCCTTACACACTCAAACTTGCATGCTGCTCCACAGCATCGGGGTTGGCATCAAAGATGGGCTGGAGCACATTGGCGATGAACTCCTCCACCTGCTGGGGTGCGCGGCCCACGAAGTTCTCCGGCACAAGGCCCGCCACGATCTCCTCTTTGGTCAGGCCAAAGGCCGGGTCGGCAGCGATGCGGTCTACCATGTCGTTGGGCAGGCCTTCTTCCTTGACCTGCTTACCTGCAGCAATGGCGTGCTGGCGCAGGCGCTCGTGCAGTTCCTGACGGTTGCCGCCCTTTTCCACAGCCTGCATCATGATGTTCTCGCTGGCCATGAAGGGCAGCTCCGCCATCAGACGGCTGCGCACCACCTTCGGGTACACCACGATGCCGTCAGTGACGTTCAGCATGATGTTCAGGATGGCGTCCGTGGCAAGGAAACCCTCGGCCATGGCAACGCGCTTGTTGGCGCTGTCGTCCAGGGTGCGCTCGAACCATTGGGTGCCGGTGGTGAAGCTGGGGTTCAGCACGTCCACCATCAGGTAGCGGCTCAGGGCGCAGATGCGCTCGCAGCGCATGGGATTGCGCTTATACGGCATGGCAGAGGAACCGATCTGGTTCTTCTCAAAGGGCTCCTCCATCTCCTTGAAGTTGGCCAGCAGACGCAGGTCGGTTGCGAACTTCATGCAGCTCTGGCCGATGCCGGCGAGGGCGTTCAGGATGAAAGCATCCACCTTGCGGCTGTAGGTCTGGCCGGACACCGGGATGACGGCATCCGGGGCAAAGCCCATCTCCTTGGCGATGGATGCATCCACGGCGCGAATTTTCTCGGCATCGCCCTTGAACAGCTCCATGAAGGAAGCCTGGGTGCCGGTGGTGCCCTTGACACCGCGCAGCTGCAGGGTGGCAAGGCGGTGGTCGATCTCGGCGAGGTCCATCACCAGCTCGTTGGCCCACAGGGTGGCACGCTTGCCCACGGTGGTGGGCTGGGCGGGCTGGCAGTGGGTGTAGGCCATGCAGGGCATGTCCTTATACTCCTCGGCGAAGCGGGCCAGCTTTGCCAGCACGCCGATGAGCTTCTTGCGCACCAGCTCCAGGCCCTGGCGCATCACGATGATGTCGGTGTTGTCGCCCACGTAGCAGCTGGTGGCACCCAGATGGATGATGCCCGCTGCCTTGGGGCACTGCTGGCCGTAGGCGTAGACGTGACTCATCACGTCGTGGCGCACCAGCTTTTCGCGCTCAATGGCGACCTCATAATTGATGTCGTCCACATGGCTTTCCAGCTCTGCCACCATCTCCGGGGTGATATTGGTCAGGCCCTGATTCATCTCGGCCCGGGCCAGCGCCACCCACAGCCGGCGCCAGGTGCGGAACTTGTTGTCGTCGGAGAAGATATACTGCATCTCGTCCGAGGCATAGCGGGTGGAAAACGGGCTGATATAACGATCATGCTGAGACATTGGTTGTTTCCTCCTGAACGTGTTATAGCGGCAACTTCTCCGCGTCCTCTTGGCTCCCCCCTTGGGGGAGCTGGCGCGAAGCGACTGAGAGGGCGAGCCCGTGCATCTTTGGCAGCGTCCTCGCCCTCTCCGCCTCACATTCGTTCGGCACCTCTCCCAAAGGGAGAGGCAAGTCGAACGTCCTGTTGGCGTTACGCTATCTTTATTTTACCATCAAATCTTGAAATAGTCCACGCCGCCCTCAAAGATCGGCTGATACTTGTCACCGGTAACGTTCTTGTACAGGTACTCGCCGCTGCGCTCCGAGTGGCCCATCTTGCCGAACACACGGCCATCCGGGCTGGTGATGCCCTCGATGGCCAGCACAGAGCCGTTGGGGTTATAGCTCTGGTCCATGGTGGGCTCGCCTGCCAGGTCCACATACTGGGTGGCGACCTGGCCGTTCTTCACGAGGGTGTCCAGCACTTCCTGCGGGGCCACGAAGCGGCCCTCGCCGTGGCTGATGGCCACGGTGAACTGGTCGCCCACAGCGCACTTGGACAGCCACGGGCTGCCGGTGGAAGCGATGCGGGTGCGCACCAGCATGCTCTGGTGGCGGCCGATGGTGTTGAAGGTCAGGGTGGGGTCATAGGCCGTGATGGGGCGGATATCGCCGTAGGGCACCAGACCCAGCTTGATGAGTGCCTGGAAGCCGTTGCAGATGCCCAGCATCAGGCCGTCGCGCTGCTGCAGCAGGCGGCGCACTGCCTCGGTGACTTCCGGGTTGCGGAAGAAGGAGGCAATGAACTTTGCGCTGCCGTCCGGCTCGTCGCCGCCGGAGAAACCGCCGGGCAGCATGACGATCTGGCTTGCATCAATGGCCTTGACGAGGGCCTTGCAGCTCTCGGCAACATCGGCAGGGGTCAGGTTGCGGATGACCAGAATTTCGGGGTCGGCACCGGCACGGGCAAAGGCCTTGGCGGTGTCGTACTCGCAGTTGGTGCCCGGGAACACCGGGATGATGACCTTGGGCTTTGCCACGCCGATCTTGGGTGCGGCGGGCGCGGTCAGCTTGCCGTTGATCTTTTCCACGGTGGAGCCAGCCTTGCGGTAGGGGTACACCGGCTCCAGCTTGCGCTCCCAAATTTCCTGCAGCTCGGCCATATCCAGCGTTTCGCCGCAGGACTCAAAGACGTACTCCTTGGTGGTCTCGCCCAGAATTTCACCGGCAGGGGCATCGGAGACCATCTCCAGCACGATGGAGCCGTACATGGGCTGGAACATATCGTGGGTGGCAAGGTCGGCACGCATCTTGAAGCCGATGTGGTTGCCAAGGCCCATCTTGAACAGAGCCTCGGCAATGCCGCCGTAGCCCACGGAGGAAGCGGAAGCCACCATGCCGGCTTCGATCATGTCCTCCACGATCTTATAGTTTGCTTTCAGAGAGAAGAAGTTCGGGCAGCCGGTCTCGGGGTCAATGATGGGACGCACCAGCACGACGGTGCTCTCCGGCTTCTTGAACTCGGTGGAGACCACCTTGTTGGCCTTGCCGATGGCGGTGGCAAAGGACACCAGCGTCGGGGGCACATCCAGCTTTTCAAAGGAGCCGGACATGCTGTCCTTGCCACCGATGGAGGCGATGCCAAGGCCCATCTGGGCATCCAGTGCGCCCAGCAGAGCGGCCAGCGGCTTGCCCCAGCGCTCCGGGGCGGTGCCCAGACGCTCGAAGTATTCCTGGAATGTGAGATAGGCGTCCTCATAGCGGAAGCCGGAAGCCACCAGCTTGGTGACGCTCTCGATGACGGCCATCTGTGCACCGCGATACTGGTCGGCGCTCATCAGGTAGGGGTTAAAGCCCCATGCCATGCCGGAGCAGGTGCTGGTCTCGCCGTCCACGGGCAGCTTTGCCACCATGGCGTTCTGCGGGGTCAGCTGGTATGCACCGCCGAAGGGCATGAGCACGGTGGCGGCACCGATGGTGGAGTCGAACCGCTCCGAAAGGCCCTTCTTGCTGCAGATGTTCAGGTCGCCCACCATGTTCTTCATCTTCTGGCTGAAGGTCAGGCCTTCCCACTGGGGCTGCCAGACCGTGGCCTTTTCCACATGCACCTTCTGGTGCTTCTCGGCACCGTTGGAGTTGAGGAACTCGCGGCTGATGTTCACGATGGACATGCCGTTCCACACCATGTTCAGGCGCTTCTCGGCGGTGACCTTTGCCACGGGGGTAGCCTCGAGGTTTTCTTCGTTGGCCAGGGCAATGAACTTGTCCACATCCTCGGGGGCAAGGGCCACGGCCATGCGCTCCTGGCTCTCGCTGATGGCCAGCTCCGTGCCGTCCAGACCCTCGTACTTCTTGGTGACCTTGTTCAGGTCGATGTACAAACCGTCGGCCAGCTCACCGATGGCCACGGACACGCCGCCTGCGCCGAAGTCGTTGCAGCGCTTGATCATGCGGCAGGCGTCCTCGCGGCGGAACAGGCGCTGCAGCTTGCGCTCGATGGGGGCATTGCCCTTCTGCACCTCGGCACCGCAGTGCTCGAGGCTGTCCAGCTTGTGGGCCTTGGAGGAACCGGTCGCGCCGCCCACGCCGTCACGGCCGGTGCGGCCGCCCAGCAGCACGATGACATCACCCGGGGCCGGGCACTCGCGGCGCACATGGGAAGCAGGGGTAGCGCCCACGACAGCGCCGATCTCCATGCGCTTTGCCACATAGCCGGGATGATAAATTTCGTCCACCTGACCGGTGGCAAGGCCGATCTGGTTGCCGTAGGAGGAATAACCGGCGGCAGCGGTGGTCACCAGCTTGCGCTGGGGCAGCTTGCCGGGCAGGGTCTCGCTGACGGGCTTGAGCGGGTCGCCTGCACCGGTGACGCGCATGGCCTGATACACGTAGCTGCGGCCGGACAGCGGGTCGCGGATGGCACCGCCGATGCAGGTGGCCGCGCCGCCGAAGGGCTCGATCTCAGTGGGGTGGTTGTGGGTCTCGTTCTTGAACAGGAACAGCCAGTCCTCATCCTTGCCGTTCACGTCGCACTTGATCTTGACGGTGCAGGCGTTGATCTCGTCGGACTCGTCGAGGTTTTTCAGAATGCCCTGCTTCTTCAGCTCTTTGGCGCCGATGGTGGCAAGGTCCATCATGCAGCGGGGCTTGTTCTCGCGGCCCAGGTCCTTGCGCATGGCCATGTAGCGGTCAAAGGCAGCCTGCACCACGGCATCGTCGATCTGCACATCGTCCAGAATGGTGCCGAAGGTGGTGTGGCGGCAGTGATCGGACCAGTAGGTGTCGATCATCTTGATCTCGGTGATGGTGGGGTCACGCTTCTCGGAGCGGAAGTAGGTCTGGCAGAACTCAATGTCGCCCAGGTCCATAGCAAGGCCGTTGTCGGCGATGAACTTCTTCAGCTCGTCCTCGCTCAGCTGGTTGAAGCCTTCCAGCACCTTCACCGGGGCGGGCACGGGGTACTCCATTTTCAGGGTCGCCTTCTCGTCCAGAGAAGCCTCGCGGGCCTCCACCGGGTTGATGACGTACTTCTTGATCTCGGCCACCTGTTCATCGGTCAGGGTGCCTTCCAGCAGGTAGACGCGGGCGGAGCGCACCAGCGGGCGTTCACCCTGGCTGATGAGCTGGATGCACTCGGCGGCAGAGTCGGCACGCTGGTCGAACTGGCCGGGCAGGTACTCCACGGCAAAAGCCGCGCCCTCGTGCTCGGGCAGCTGGGCATAGGTGTTATCCACCGGCGGTTCGCTGAACACGGTGTTTGCACACTGGTTGAACAGTTCTTCGTCGATGCCCTCCATGTCGTAGCGGTTCAGCAGACGCAGGCCGGACAGTTCTTTGATGCCCAGCAGGCTGGTCAGCTCATTTTTCAGGCCAGCGGCTTCCACATCGAAGCCAGGCTTTTTTTCCACATAAATACGATAGACCATGGGTAAGTATCCCCCTTATGATAAGTTGATGTGTTTTTCGCCGCCGTTGGCGGCGAAAAACACTCTTTATTTACCCTCTGCCAGTGCCTTCAGCGCCCGCAGGCCGATATCGCTGCGTTTGTGCAGCTTTTCAAAGCTGATCTTCTCCGCCGCTTCGTAAGCGTGGCTCAGGGCGTTGGTCAGGCGCGGGCCGGTGGCGGTCACGCCCAGCACACGGCCGCCTGCGGTGACAAGCGTGCCGTCGGCGGTGATGGCCGTGCCGGAGTGGTAGACCGTCACATTTTCCTCACCGGGCAGCTGGCCGTCCACAAGGCCCGAGATGGGCTTGCCTTTCTCATAGGCCACGGGGTAGCCGCCGGATGCCAGAATGACGCAGGCCGCGGCACCGTCCGAGAACTTGACGTCCTCGTTTTCCAGCGTGGCGTTGGTGCAGGCTTCCATGATGTGCAGCAGGTCACCTTCCAGCAGGGGCAGTACCACCTGCGTTTCAGGGTCGCCGAAGCGGCAGTTGTACTCAATGACCTTCGGACCGTCCGGGGTGAGCATCAGGCCGAAGTACAAACAGCCCTTGAAGGGGCAGCCCTCGGCATTCATGGCCTTGATGGTGGGCAGGAAGATTTTCTCCATGCACTCAGCGGCCACTTCCGGCGTGTAGTAGGGGTTCGGGGCAATGGTGCCCATGCCGCCGGTGTTCAGGCCGGTGTCGTGGTCGTTGGCCCGCTTGTGGTCCATGCTGGACACCATGGGCTTGACCACCTTGCCGTCCGTGAAGCTCAGCACGCTGACCTCCGGGCCGGTGAGGAATTCTTCCACCACAACATGGTTGCCGGAAGCGCCGAACTTTTTGTCCAGCATGATCTCCTTCACGCCGTCGGCGGCCTGCTGCTCGTTCTCGCAGATCAGCACGCCCTTGCCCAGGGCCAGGCCGTCCGCCTTGATGACCACCGGGTACTTGCCCTCCGCCTTGATGTACGCCATGACCTTGGCGGGGTCGTCAAAGGTCTCGTACTTGGCGGTGGGGATGCCGTATTTCTTCATCAGGTCTTTGGAGAACACCTTGGAAGCCTCGATGCGGGCCGCGGCCTTGTCCGGGCCAAAGGCCGGGATGCCGACAGCTGCCAGTGCGTCCACCATGCCGAGGGCCAGCGGGTCGTCCTGCGCCACCACCACATAGTCAAAGGCTTCCTCTTTCGCAAAGGCCACCATGGCCTCCACATCGGTGGATTTGATGTTCTTGCATTTGGCGTCGTAGCTGATGCCGCCGTTGCCGGGTGCGCACCAGACTTCGCCGCAGTCGGGGCTCTTTTTCAGGGCCTTGATGATGGCATGTTCGCGGCCGCCGCCGCCAACCACCAGGATTTTCTTTTTCATAATTGCACCTTCTCTATGAAAGCTTTCTGTCAGCGGTGCAACGGAAGTTTCTCCGAGGACCGTCCGCTGGGGTGGGACCCTGTTGCCCGTAGGGCAATAGGGTGGGCGATGGAATGGCCTGCAACAACAGCGACCGCCGCCAGTGGCGGAAACAGGGAGCTGTTGTTGGGGCCGTGGCCAGCAAGCTGCGAGCGAATGTGAAGCAGATGCTGGGTGCCACAACCCGTACTCGTGTCCGAGGAGGAAGCTTCCGCTGTGCCGCGTCCTCTCCTTAGTGATGGAACAGCCGCAGGCCGCAGAAGGCCATGGCGATGCCGTACTTGTTGCAGGTGTCGATGACCTGCTGGTCACGGATGGAGCCGCCGGGCTGCACGATGGCGGTGACGCCGGAACGGCGGGCGCGTTCGATGTTGTCGCCAAAGGGGAAGAACGCATCCGAGCCCAGGCACACGCCGGTAACCTGGCTCAAGTAGGCTTTCTTTTCCTCGGCGGTCAGGGGTGCGGGCTGCTCGGTAAAGGTCTCGGCCCACACGTCGTCGCCGATGACGTCTTCCGGCGTGTCGCCGATGTAGACATCAATGGCGTTATCGCGGTTGGGCTTTGCCACGTCGTCGCGGAAGGGCAGGTTCAGCACCTTGTCCATGTGGCGCAGCTGCCAGTTGTCGGCCTTCTGACCCGCCAGACGGGTGCAGTGGATGCGGCTCTGCTGGCCTGCGCCCACGCCGATGGTCTGGCCGTGGTAGGTGTAGCACACGCTGTTGGACTGGGTGTATTTCAGGGTGATCAGGGCAATGACCAAATCACGCTTCTGCTCGTCGGTCACGTCCTTGTTCTTGGTGACCCAGTTGGTCAGCATGGTGTCGGCGTTGATCTCCAGCTCGTTGCGGCCCTGCTCAAAGGTGATGCCGTACACCTGCTTGTGCTCAATGGGGGCGGGCTTATAATTGGGATCGATGGCGACCACGTTGTAGTTGCCTTTCTTCTTGCTGGCAAGGATCTTCAGTGCTTCCGGCTCGTAGCCCGGGGCAATGATGCCGTCGGACACTTCGTGCTGGATGAGCTTTGCGGTGGGCACATCGCAGATGTCGGACAGAGCAATCCAGTCGCCGAAGGAGGACATGCGGTCCGCACCGCGGGCACGGGCGTAGGCGCAGGCCAGCGGGGACAATTCAACCTCCGGGGCGATGTGGTACATTTTGCGCTCCACATCGGTGAGCGGCAGGCCCAGCGCTGCGCCCGCCGGGGACACATGCTTGAAGGAAGCCGCTGCGGGCAGGCCGCAGGCAGTCTTCAGCTCCTTGACCAGCTGGATGGAGTTGAGCGCATCCAGAAAATTGATGTAGCCGGGCTTGCCGTTCAGCACGGTAACGGGCAGGTCGGAGCCATCTTCCATGTAAATGCGGCTGGGCTTCTGGTTGGGATTGCAGCCGTATTTCAGTGCAAGTTCATTCATTGGTGCATCCTCCTTTGATGTTCTCTCAGTTTTCTTCGGCGTCCAGCTTGTTCAGCAGTTCCAGCTCCTCAGGCAGCAGCTCCGGCTCCTCGGGGTCGTCCAGGTCGCTGCACACGGCGTCGTATTTGTTGAAGATCATGTCGCCGCTTTCGCCGGTCTCCAGGTCGATGACCCGGGCAAACAGGCTGACCTTGTTGTCCATGTTCAGGCTGCTCCACATATCGGTCGCAAAATCGCCGATGGTGCGGGGGCAGGCAAAGCGCAGCGGCTCGCCCTCAAAGCTGGGGATGGGGCTGCCGTTGTGCTTGTAGGTGCTGATGAAATGGCCCTCACCGGCAACCGGCTGGGGGTAATCAAAGAAATAGCGCTGCACGCTCTCGCCATTGCCGTCAGCAGACTTGAGAATGCTCATCTGGTAGCTGCCGTCCTCGTACACCACAGCGGAGATGCGGGGGGTGTAGTTGGGGCCATCCGGCTCAAAGGTGCGGGTGCGCAGGCTGTCGGCAAAGCTCTTGCCGCGGCTCATACCGTCGTAGATGGTATCGGTCTGGTCGCCGTTGGTCACGATGTGGGTCTTGCCCAGCGTGAGCACGGGGTTGTAGATGATCAGGCTGGGGTCCTCCAGCTTTGCCGGGTCGGCAGCCATGGTGCAGATGCCGCCGCGCTCGGGCACGGGGTCAAACACGCGGTTGCGGCTGTTCTCGCTGCG